>OIWT01000810.1_pt1 | contig 41557 bp, 37 predicted proteins | sample 1587701 | NCBI WGS metagenome assembly OIWT01 (sample SAMEA3888904, study PRJEB22519) | human gut metagenome | biome: human gut; feature: human-associated habitat; material: faeces | place: Denmark | collected 2009 | reverse complement strand
AACACCTGGTACGGCGGCGAGATGAAGAAGGGCATGTTCTCCATGATGAACTACTATCTGCCGCTCAAGGGCATCGCTTCCATGCACTGCTCCGCCAACACCGACATGAACGGCGAGAACACCGCCATCTTCTTCGGCCTGTCCGGCACCGGCAAGACCACCCTCTCCACCGACCCGAAGCGCCTTCTCATCGGCGACGACGAGCACGGCTGGGACGACAACGGCGTGTTTAACTTCGAGGGCGGCTGCTACGCCAAGGTCATCAACCTCGACAAGGAGTCCGAGCCCGACATCTACAACGCCATCAAGCGCAACGCGCTGCTGGAGAACGTCACGCTCGACAAGGACGGCAAGATCGACTTCGCCGACAAGTCCGTCACCGAGAACACCCGTGTGTCCTACCCCATCAACCACATTGAGAAGATCGTCCGCCCGGTCTCTTCCGCACCGGACGCCAAGAACGTCATCTTCCTGTCCGCCGACGCATTCGGCGTTCTGCCTCCCGTCTCCATCCTGACCCCGGAGCAGACCAAGTACTACTTCCTCTCCGGCTTCACCGCGAAGCTGGCCGGCACCGAGCGCGGCATCACCGAGCCCACCCCGACCTTCTCCGCCTGCTTCGGCCAGGCCTTCCTCGAGCTGCATCCGACCAAGTACGCCGAAGAGCTCGTCAAGAAGATGGAAAAGAGCGGCGCAAAGGCCTACCTCGTCAACACCGGCTGGAACGGCACCGGCAAGCGTATCTCCATCAAGGATACCCGCGGCATCATCGACGCGATCCTCAATGGCGATATCCTGACCGCGCCCACCAAGAAGATCCCCTACTTCGACTTCGAGGTTCCCACCGAGCTGCCCGGCGTCGATTCCAAGATTCTTGACCCCCGCGACACCTATGCGGATGCCGCCGAGTGGGACAAGAAGGCTCAGGATCTGGCCTCCCGCTTCATCAAGAACTTCGCCAAGTACGAGAACAGCGAAGCTGGCAAGGCTCTGGTTGAGGCTGGCCCGAAGCTCTAAGATTCCGGCGTGAGCTGAAATTCTAAAGGCATAAAAAGCGCCCCGTTTCCTTCTGAAAAGAAGGAGGTGGGGCGCTTTATTGCGCTTCGCGGAAAAAGACTGCCCTCTTTTGCGGAGGACAGCCTTTTTGAATGCTTGTTTATTTTTTCTTTTTGAAAAGCTGGGGGTTGGAGCGCAGAACGATGACGCCGTAATAAACCATGGCAAAGAGTGCAACGCCGGTTGCGATATAGAGCAGCACCGTGTGCCAGGGAGCGACCGTATCGGAGAAGAAGGACATCAGCACCGCAACCGTAAACAGCACGGTTGCCAACTTGCCGAAGAAATTCGAGGGGAGGATGATGTCCTTGCGGTAAAGGCAGGCCGCGACGGTGATCATCGTGCATTCCTTCACGCCGATGACGATGGGCACCCACATCGGGATGCGCCCCGTCAGATACAGGCAAATCAGGGTTGTAATGAGCATCAGCTTGTCCGCCAGCGGATCCATGACCTTGCCGAAGTTTGTAATCTGGTTGAATTTGCGGGCGAGATAGCCGTCCAGCACGTCCGTCGCACTGGCCAGAAGGAAGAAGAAAAGCGCCCAAAGGGGATGGTTGGTTGCAAAACACACGATAACCGCCGGAACCATCAACATGCGGAGCAGTGTCAAAATGTTTGGCAGATTCATATGGATTCCTCATGGGTCGATGGGGGGATAAGTGCAAAAAAGAAACAGGTCCTGGCAAATGCCAGAACCTGCTCATTCGGTCAGAGCCGAATCTTTGGTCGAGGTGACAGGATTTGAACCTGCGACCTTTTGGTCCCGAACCAAACACGCTACCAAACTGCGCTACACCTCGAAATGGAGCCAACAAAGGGACTCGAACCCTTGACCTGCAGTTTACGAAACTGCTGCTCTACCAACTGAGCTATGTTGGCACATCTCCGGCACCGACACTAATAGAGTATACCATGCACTTTACGATTTGGCAAGGGGTTCTGCGGAAAAAGTACACTTTTTTTCCCAAAGAGGCGCTGCGCACCCAGATCAGAAGGTCTGGACGCGCAGCGTGCTGGGTGAAGAGCGCTTTTAGCCGGAGCATCCGCAACGATTGCAGCGGGAGCAGCCGGTGCAGGAAGAGGTATTGCCGCAGCAGGACGAATTCGAGCAGGAGCAGCAGGAGCCGGAAGAGCTTCCGGAGCAGCAGCCCGTGCTGCATCCGGTCTGCGCACAGGTGCATCTGCGGCAGTTATTCCACCAGGGCCACTGGCAGGAGCAGCTGCCGGAACAATTCGTGGAGCAGATCACGCCGCTGGTCGTGGTGCGGATGCAGCCGCCGGGGCAGGTAGAGGTATAGTCAATCTGCGAAACATTGCAGGGAGAACAGTTGGTGCATGCCATGATGCAGGACCTCCTGATGATGTCGGTTGAGGATGAGACGGGAAAAATCTTCCGTCGATACATCCTATGCAGCGCCCGGAAAAGTTGCTATAATGGAGCCAAATAAAATTCAAGGGAGGCTCCTTTCATGGAAAAGCTGGATGCTCTTGTCGAAAAACTGAAAAAATACGGCTATGATGTACATACCTTTGAAAACGCACAGCAGGCGAAGAATTATCTGCTGGAAACCATCCCGCAGACCGATACCGTCGGCATCGGCGGCAGCATGACCGTGCAGCAGATGGGGCTGGATCAAGCGCTGCGCGCCCGCGGCCAGCAGGTTTTCTGGCACTGGGGCGTGCCGGCGGAAGAGGCCAATGAGATGCGTAAAAAGGCCGCCACGGCGGATACCTACCTCTGCTCGGCAAACGCGCTGACCATGGACGGAAAAATCGTCAACATCGACGGCTTCGGCAACCGTCTGGCCGCTACCCTGCACGGCACCGGCAAGGTCTATATGATCGTGGGCAAAAACAAGCTGGCGGAAAATCTCGACGCGGCCATTGCGCGCATCAAGAATGTCTCCTGCCCTGCCAATGCCAAGCGCCTCGGCCTCAAGACGCCCTGCGCCGTGCTCGGTCACTGCACCGACTGTTCTTCGCCGCAGCGCATGTGCCGCGCGACGCTGATCTTCGACCGCAAGCCCAACGCACACCCCATCGATATCCTGCTGGTGGATGAGGAACTGGGCTTCTGATTTTGAATACCGACAGAATCAAGGAGGAATTCCATGGCCTATTGGATCTGGTTTCCGCATGATTTTGAAATTGATCTGCGCGGCAAGGTGGAAATGCGCCGTCAGGAGCACGGCATGACCTGTCCGTCCATCTGGCGGATGGATGCGCCGGGACGGTCCATTGCTTTCCACAAACGCTATCATTTGGACAAACCCGGCCGCACTCGAATGGCCAGCCAGGGCGGTGCCTACGTCATGTTGGACGGCACGGCGGCCAAAGATAAAAGCGAGTGGATCGATCTGCCTGCGGGCGATCATTTCCTGAACATTCAGGTGATGAACCTTAACGGTCTGCCTGCGCTGTATCTGGAAGGCGACCTTTCTACGGACGATACCTTTCTGGCCTGCGAGAACAATGCGGACGAAGTGCCCTGCGGCTGGTCGCCCTTGTTTGACACATGGAAAAAGCGCCCCGAAAACTACGCGCTGCCCACGTGCCGCCTCGAAGCGGCAAGCGTTGCGGCGGACGGATTGGTGGATTTCGGACGTGAGGTGTTCGGCTTTGCACATCTGAAGGCCGCAGCACCGGGCGAAGCTGTGGTGTTTTACGGCGAATCTGTGCAGGAAGCGCGCGCGGGCTTTACGGGAGAAATCTGGGATCGCGTGACCTTTGAGCGTGCGGGACAGGAGGTGCGCCTGCCCTCCCGCGCCATGCGCTATCTGCGCGCGGACGGGCCGGTGGAGATGAGCAGCGTCTGGCTCGAAGAGGAAATCAACGGGTTGACGATGCGCGCGTCCTTTGCAAGCAGCGACGAGCGGCTCAATCGAATCTACGATGTTTCGGCGCGCACGATGGAGCTGTGCACGCGCGAGTTCTTCCTCGACGGCATCAAGCGCGACCGCTGGGTCTGGGCGGGCGATGCGCTTCAGTCCGTGATGATGAACCACTATTCCTATTTCGACAGCGAAACCGCCCGCAGGACGCTGGCAGCGCTGCGCGGCCGGGAGCCCTTCGACGCGCACATCAACACGATACTGGACTACACCTTCTATTGGATGATCGCGGTGTGGGAGGACTATTTTTACACGGGCGACGACCGCTTCCTCAAGGGCATGTACGGTAAAATGGTTTCCGCCATGGAATACACGAAAAAACAGTGCTCGGCGGACGGCTTTGTTGTGGGAAAGCCGAAAGACTGGGTGTTTGTGGACTGGGCGGACATGAGCAAGGAAGGCGAACTATGCGTTGAGCAGGTGCTGCTCTGGAAAGGCCTGACCGTGCTGGCCGACAGCGCCCGGCTGCAGGGCAAAGCCGCCGATGAGGCGCGCTGGCAGGCAGAGGCAGACAAGCTCCGCGCGGCGATTTTCGATGTGTTCTGGGACGAAGAAAAGGGAACGCTGCTGCATCAGCGCGTGAACGGCAAGGTGCAGAGGCATACGCGCTATGCGCCGATGTTCGCTGTGATGTACGGGCTGCTGACGGGTGAGCAGGCGCGCTCGGCCATCGAGCACTCGCTGCTGCACGGCGACGCGCCGGAGATCACCACGCCGTATATGCGATTTTACGAAATGGACGCGCTGATGCGCGCGGGCTGTGCCGAGCAGGTGCTCCGGGATGTGCGCGATTACTGGGGCGGCATGCTCGATCTGGGTGCGACAAGCATATGGGAACAGTTCAATCCCAACGAGCAGGGCGACGAGCATTGGGCGATGTACGGCCGTCCCTTCGGGCGCAGTCTGTGCCATTGCTGGGGCGCGGGGCCGATCTATCTGTGCGGAAGATACCTGCTCGGCGTGCATCCGCTGGAAGCGGGATATGCGCGCTACGAAATTGCGCCGCAGGCTGCCGGGCTGGAGAGCGTAAAGGGCGAAGTGCCTGTTCCGGGCGGCAGCATCCGCGTGGAGATGGATAACGGCGGCGTGCGCGTCGTCAGCGCCTGCAAGGGGCGCGGCGTGCTGCGCTGGAAGGAGCGCAAAATCGAAATCCCGGCGGCGGATGGCGGCCCCGTGGAGGTCCTTGTGAAGTAAAACGATGAACAAACAGGAGATTTACGATCTGCTGAACCGCAGCGGCGTTACTTTTGAAGCTGTGGAGCACAAAGCGGTTTGCAATATGGCGCAGCTTTCGGAAATCGAGATGCCCTGGCCGGAAGCGGGGGCGAAGAACCTGTTCGTTCGGGACGACAAAAAGCAGCGCTATATCCTTATCACCGTTAAAGGTGAAAAGCGCGTCGATCTCAAGGCCTTTCGGCATGCGCACCAGATGCGTCCGCTGAGCTTTGCGACGGCGGAGGAGCTGATGGATAAACTCGGCCTGATACCCGGCGCGGTGACGCCGCTGGGCGCACTCAACGATCAGGAGGGTGCGGTGCAGGTGTTCATCGACCGGGAGCTGTCGGAGGAACAGGGTCTGGTCGCCGTGCATCCCAACGACAACACCGCAACGGTGCTGCTGAAAACCGAGGACCTGATCCGCGTGCTCCGAGAAAACGGCCATACGGTCGAAACCACGGAACTGTAAAGTCAAAAACGCATCCGCTGAAATCAAGCGGGTGCGTTTTTTGATGCAAGGATTTAGAGCAGGAAAACCGTCTCATGGCCGGTTTCGTCAAACTGGAGCTTATGCAGCAGATGCTGCGCGACGGCGGCGCTTTCTGCGGCGGTGACATAGCATTGCGACGCGCCGGTGATAAACACGCGTTCCATGGCAGCACAAAGCAGAAAAAATCCCCAACCACGCCCCTGATATTCGGGCAGCAGTGCAAAGAGGGGGATGCTGTCATCAATCATGCAGGCAAAGCCCACAGGCGTTTCTCCATAGAACAGCAGAAGAAGCTGATCCGGCGTACAGTCGCCCCATGCGCACTGTATCAAAGGCTGCAAGGAGGCGTCGGACAGTGCGTTCTTTGCAATTTCGCGGCAGAGCGGCAGCGAATCGTCCGTGTCGTTTTCCAGCCGAATGCCGTCGGGTAGCGCTGCTTTGCAGTGAGCAACGAAGCGATCCCGCGGCAGCGAAAACTCCCGCGCCTGCCAAATCGGCGCACGGCCGAACTTGATCTGAACATAGTCGCAGAGCGCCTGATTGCCGCCGTTGATGTGCAGCGTCGCGCCGGGCGTGATGCGCGGGTCCCAGCAGGAGGACGCCTCGTTCAGGTCGCGGTCGGTCACATCGTGGGAGAGCGAGAGGTAAATCTGCGCGAGTCCTTCGTCCAAGTAATAGGCAAAAAGCCCTTTTTCCAGCGGAACGCGCACAGCGTTGTGCTGCGTGCATTCCCGCGCGGCGCGATGGCTGATGTCAAAGAGCCGTGCGGACTGCGAACGCTGCGCATCACGGTATTGCGCGGAAAATTGTAGCGGTGTGCAGCTGTACTGCTGATGAAAAAGGTGGTAAAAATGGCTGATGTTATGGAACCCGGCCTGCTGCGCGGCCTGCGGCGGCGTGGCGCCGCTGTTAACCATCAATTCCGCCGCATACCACAGGCGCTTTTGATTGATATAGGTCGTGGGCGACAGATGGACGTATTTGCGGAAGCTGCGCGTCAAATGCTCCTGCGTATAGGAGGTCATGCTCAGCAGCGCGGGCAGGCCGCAGATGAAATTCTTCGGCTGATCGAGTTGGCGCAGCACGTCCGCCATCCAACGGGGCACGACCTGCGCCTTGTCCAGTCCCTGCCGGGTGAAGAGCTGAAGCAGCAGCTCCGGCAGTAGCGCGCAGAAGGTGCGCCGCCGGGAAGGGCCGGAGGGCATCTGAGAAAGCTCCGTGAAACGGCGGCGCATTTCCAGATGTGCCGGGCCCGTTAGCTTGATGCTGGGCGGCAGCGCCGGGTCGGTCGCGCTCTCTACGGGGATACGCATCCAGAGGAAAGCCTGTGCGGTTAGCGCCAGAGAGATGTTGACGTTGATGAACTCAAAGTCCGAAAAATTCAGCAGCTGATAGCAGTGCACATCGTCCGGACGGATGAAAACCAGCGAGCCCTCCGTCACAATCTGAGAGGAACCGTTGATCTGATGCAGCGCCTGCCCCTTGACGACGTAGAAAATCTCGTAGAATTCATGCGAATGCATCGGGTAGGTTTCCGATACATGATATTGGTGCAGCAGCACCAGGTCGTCATCCGGCGTATCCGGCATGAAGGGCAGTCTCTGACAATCCATGAGTGAATCCATCTCCTTTTCAATCAACCAACATAGCACAAAATAAGACAAAAGGCAAGAAAGATGGCTTTTTGTCCGGAAATCAAAATATCGGTCGAAACGGCACGACACGCCTTGCGGGAGAATGCGCGGCGGGATATTCTCAGAGAAAAGAACGGCGGCGAGGGGAAATTTCCCCGGAAAACGCCATGTGGGTGAGAAAGGAGGGCGCGCATGGGGGAAGCGATCGTGATTACGTCGGGCAAGGGCGGCGTGGGCAAGACCACCGCCACGCTCAACATCGGCGCAGCCATGGCGCTGCGCGGCGCGCACGTTTTGCTGGTGGATACCGATATCGGACTGCGCAATCTGGACGTGGTAATGGGGCTGGAGGAAAAGGTGGTCTACGATCTGGTGGACGTCGTGGAAGGAAAGTGCCGCCTGCGGCAGGCCTTGGTCGAAGATCCGCGCTTTTTCGGCAGGCTGCATTTGCTGCCCGCCGCGCAGACGCGGGACAAAGACGCGGTTACCGCCGAGCAGATGGACGCGCTGATTTCGGATTTGACGCAGAATGTCGATTATGTGCTGATCGATTGCCCGGCGGGGATCGAGCAGGGCTTCCGCAATGCGGTGGCGGGGGCGAATCAGGCGGTGGTGGTGACGATGCCGGAGGTTTCTGCCGTGCGCGACGCCGACCGCGTGATCGGTCTGCTGCGCGCCTGTGATCTGCCCGCGCCGCGGCTCATCGTCAACCGCGTGCGGTCGGGCATGGTCCGCCGGGGCGACATGATGCGTACCGGCGATATGGTGGAGATGCTGGGGTGCGAATTGCTGGGCGAAATTCCGGACGACGAAGCGGTGATCCGCGCGGGAAACCTGGGTGAACCGGTCGCGCGGGGCACGTCGCCCGTGTCGCTGGCCTATCGGGCGATTGCGGCGCGGCTGATGGGGCAGGAGGAACCGAAGGAGGAGAGCGCGCCGCCCACGCTGCTGCGGCGGTTGGCGCGGCTTTTCGGATGAGGAGGGAGAAGTTATGCTGGGGAGAGAAAGAACGCGGGATGTGGCGCGCGCCCGACTGGGCAACGTGTTGCGAGAGGACCGCACGGCGGTCAGCGCCCGCGACCTTGCGCTGATGCAGCTGGATGTGCTGGCGGCGCTGTCGGACTATCTGGAAATGGAGCGCGATCAGGCTCACATCACGGTTTCCCGCGACCGGGGCGCAGGGCGGAGCCTGTTGGAATTCACCGTGCCGATTCGCTCTGTCCGAAGAAGGCGATGAAGAACTTTGGACGTAATAAAAAATTTACATTGAGGGCCGAAACCATTTGCAATTATCCCTCTCATGTTGTATAATTATCTTATGAAAATGACGAAACCATCTTGAGGGGGTATGATTATGAAGCTGATTATCGCGATCGTCCAGGATGAGGACGCGGCCCGTCTGGTCAGCAACCTGATGAACGAAGGTTACAGCGTGACCAAGCTGGCCACCACCGGCGGTTTCCTGCGCGCGGGCAACACCACCCTTCTGCTCGGTGTGGACGAGGAGAAGTTCCAGGGCGCAATGGACGTCATCGAAAAGGTCTGCAAGAGCCGCAAGCAGATTGCAACTTCGCCCTCCCCGGTCGCCGGCACCACCGGCGTTTATGTGCCGTATCCCATCGAGGTCATGGTCGGCGGCGCAACGGTGTTTGTGCTCAACGTGGAGCAGTTCATCAAGCTCTAAGATATGGCGCTGAAATTTTCGCAGATTCATGGACAACCGGGTGTGCTTGGGGAGCTTTCCCGCTCCTTTCAGGCAGGCTCGGTTGTCCATGCCTTTTTGATCCATGGAGACGAGGGCTGCGGCAAAAAAACGCTGGCGCAGACCATGAGCATGGCGCTGCACTGCACGGGCGAGGGCGAAAAGCCCTGCCTGGAATGCGGCCCATGCCGGAGAATGCTGATGGGCGTGCATCCCGACCACATCGAGGTGGCAAGCGATTCTTCCGTCATCTCGGTTAAAATGGTGCGCGATCTGATCGACCGGCTGACCGAAAAGCCTTATGAGGGCGGCTGGCGCACGGTGATCATCCACGACGCGGAAAAAATGAACGAGGCGGCGCAGAACGCGCTGCTCAAAACGCTGGAGGAGCCGGATGGCCGCACAGCCTTTTTTCTGCTGACGGCTCATCCGGAAGGACTGCTGGCGACGATTCGCTCCCGCTGCCGCCCGGTATTCATGCCAAGGCTTTCCGAAGAGGTCATTGCTTCGGAACTGATCGGCAGGGGAATGTCCGAAGGCCGCGCGCGTTACGCGGCAAGGCTTTCGCAGGGCGTGATGGGGCGCGCCATCGCGCTGTGCCGGGAGGACGATCCTTATTTTGCCTGGCGGGATGAAGCGGTGAAGCTCATGCAGACGCTGCGGCGGAAGGATGACGCGCCGCGCGCGGCTTCCGCATGGAACGAAAAGCGCAAGCCGGAGGATTGCCAGGCGTTTCTGGACGCGCTGGAAACCGTGCTGCGCGACGTGATGCGCGTGCAGAGCGGCCTTGCGCCGTTTGACGGGCAGATTCAGGAAGCGCTGGAAGAGATGGCCGGACACTTTACAATTGACCGGATTGCCTGTATCATGGAGGAAGCGGTGCGCGTGCGCAAACGTCTCGGCGCGCACGTGCAGTGGCGTTCTGCCTGGACGCCGTTGCTTCTAAAAATCGTGGAGGACTAAAAAACTATGACTACCGTTATCGGCGTCTCGTTCAAGCGCGCGGGAAAGATGTATTATTTCGATCCCAACGGGCTGGAATTGCATATTGGCGATAAAGCGATTGTGGAGACTGCGCGCGGCATGGAGTGCGGCGACGTGGTCACCGAGGTCAAGGAGGTGGAGGACGACGAGGTCGTTCAGCCGCTCAAAACCGTCATTCGCGCCGCCACAGAAGAAGATTTGAAAAAGATTGCGCTCAACACCCGCAAGGAGGCCGAGGCTTTTGCCATCGGTCAGGCGCGCATTGCCCATCATCAGCTGGAAATGAAGCTGGTGGATGTGGAATATACCTTTGATGTCAGCAAGATCATTTTCTATTTTACCGCCAACGGCCGCATCGATTTTCGCGAACTGGTCAAGGATCTGGCTTCGATTTTCAAGACCCGCATCGAGCTTCGGCAGATCGGCGTGCGCGACGAGGCCAAGATGATCGGCGGACTCGGTTCCTGCGGCCGGCCCATCTGCTGCCGCACTTTCCTGGGGGATTTCCAGCCGGTGTCCATCAAGATGGCCAAGGAGCAGAACCTGCTGCTCAACCCCACCAAGATCTCCGGCCTGTGCGGCAGACTCATGTGCTGCCTGAAGTATGAGCAGGATACCTACGATGAGGTGTACCACAGCGTGCCGCGCGTGGGCAAGGAGGTCATCACGCCCGACGGTCGCGGCATTGTGTCCGAAGTGGCCGTGATCCGAGAAAAGATCAAGGTTCGTATGCCCGGCAAGGACGGCGCGATGGAGGTTCACGAATACGAATTCGATCAGGTGCAGCTGGCGCCCAAGGACGGTTCTCAGCCGCAGTCCGTGCCCGCACCCGCAGAGACGGAAAAGCCCGCCGCAGAAGAGCAGGAAAGCGTGCAGAGCGGGGAAGCAGCCGTGGATTCCGTACAGGAAGAGAAGCCCGCCGCGCCTGCACAGGGAGAACGCACCGGCGATCGTCCGCAGCGCCCGCGCCCGCCCCGCAGCCGCAACGGCGGCAACCGTCCGCCACGCAGGGACGGGGAAGCGCCCCGCAGCGGCGCGCAGGACGGTCAGAGCGGAGAGGGCAGACCGCAGGGCGGCCGCCCGCCGCGTCCCCAACGCAATGGGAATCATAACGGCGGCAATAACCGTCGCGACGGCGAACGCCCGCAGGGCGAGGGACAGAACCGCCAGGGCGGCAGCCTCAACGGCGGCAACAACAACCGCCGCAGCCGTCCGCCGCGCCAACGCACGGAAAACGGCGGCGTGCGCACCCTGCCCAAGGAGCAGCGCCCTGTGCCCGAAACGGCGGCTCCGTCCAAGGGTGAGGATTGATGCTGTAAAAGATTTCATCCGTCACATGGAAACAGATTTTTTGCTTGCAACCGACCGCATGGAATGTTACAATATGCTTAAAGCAGAGGGTGACCTCTGAAATCATGCATATGGAGGTGAATCACCCATGGCATTCAAGATTTCCGATGATTGCATCAGCTGCGGCGCTTGCGCGGCCGAATGTCCTGTTGGCGCGATTTCTGAGGGCGATGGCAAGTTCGTCATTGATGCGGATACCTGCATCAGCTGCGGCGCTTGCGCCAGCACCTGCCCCGTCGGCGCTCCTTCCGAGGAGTAATTTCCGACTGAAATCAGGAGAGATGAAGCTCCTGCCGGTTTTCCGGCAGGAGCTTTGTTTTTTCTGCGAATTGGGAATGATTGCGTTTTCCGGCAAATAAGATGTAAACGATTTGTTTATATGCGGGGCCAAGGTTTGACGCGCGGCGGCCTGTGATGCTATACTTTTCTATGCAGAAATCCGCGGTATTTCGCGCCGAATCGGGAACTTTTTCCATGAGGCGCGCAGGCAGCGCGGAGCCATCATTTTTCACTTTCGCCAGCGTTTTCAAAGAGACAAAACCCGAACTCGGGCGTCGGTGTATACGAGGAGGAATTCAAGAAGATGAAACGGATCATTGCCCTGCTTTGCAGCATCACGCTGCTGTGCGCGGCGCTTCTTGTGGGGATGCCCACGGCGCAGGCCGCAACTGACGGAATGGTGCGCGTCTGGCTGAAATCCATGGATTATTACGGAAGCATCCAGTCGGTCAGCATCACGCTCAACGGGTCGTATTCCATTCCCACCGCGCCGGACGTCGTACTCTCTACGCGGGGAACCTATTCCATCGAGGTCGTCGGCGGCACGCTGATGATCTCCGGCACCGGCATCGATGCCCCGGTGGACGTCGGCAGCAAGTTCACGATCAAGCAGCACAAGAACGACGATGGATCCATCGGCACCATCAGCCTGTACAACAACAAGTACGGCACTCGTTCCTATCGCGGCGATATGAATTTTGATATCAGCGGCGGTTCGCTGCGGCTGATTAACAAGGTGTATATCGAGGACTACCTTTATGGCGTGCTGGCGGGAGAGCTGTCCAACACCTTCCCGCTGGAAACCCTCAAGGCGCAGGCCATCATCGCCCGCTCTTATGTCTACAACCGCATGACGGGCAGAGAGCCGAACTATGAAATCAACGATACCTCCGGCGATCAGGTCTACAAGGGGTATAACGCGTCCAACAATGTCATTATGAGGGCAGTGGACGAAACGGCGGGTATGCTGCTCAAGTACAGCGGATCGGTGGTCAACGCCTATTTCGGTGCGTCCAACGGCGGTCAGATCGAACTGCCCGGCAATGCCTGGAGCAAATCTTCATCCCTGGGCTGCTATGTGATGCGGGACGATCCATACGACTTGCGCAATTCCTCGTCGCGTTCGGTCACATATACCTTTACCTCTGACCCCAATTCGCTGGATACCGGGTTCTATACCCTGATTCAGGAAAAGGTATATAACCAGCTCGGCTATTATCCCACCATTGAATCCATTCAGTCGGTGTCGCTTTCCAACCCGGTGGAGACCGATCGACGCAGCGTGGGCGTCAGCCGCAACTACCAGACCATGAACATGACCGTGCTGGTCAGCGACGGCAGCATCTGGGGCGGAGGCGGAGACGGCAGCAACGTTTACGACGATACCTGGACCGGCAACAGCGGAACGGGCACTTCGCAGTCGGTGGATATCTCCATCTCGCTGCACAACGAGCTGAAATACGTCCTCTTCAGCGCGGATTCCGACCTGCGTCTGTTTAAGCTCGAAACCAGCGGAAGCTATTATTACCTGACCCTGGCCAGATACGGTCACGGCGTGGGCATGTCCCAGCGCGGCGCGCAGCAGATGGCCAAGGAAGGCGAATCCTACAAGAGCATCATCAACTTCTACTTCGACGGCGTGTCCCTGCCCACAATCGACTTCAAGCGCGAGGAACTGACCCGTTATACGCCCATCGCCACCAAGCCCATCGCACAGGCGACGGTGACGTCCTCAACGCTGAGAGTGCGCTCTGACGCGAGCTCTTCCTCTGCTAAGCTGGGCACGCTCAGCCGCGGCACAACGGTGGACGTTTACGCAAACCTCGGTGATTGGTTGTGCGTGAGCTTTAACGGTTCCATGGGCTATATCAGCGCGTCCTATGTGACGCTGACCGATTACGACGGATCGGAAGTACAGCCCACCTCCACGCCCGACAACGGCGGCAACAACAATGAAACCGCCATCGGTCAGGCGCGCGTGACGCTTTCGACTGCGTCCTCTACGCTGAAGCTGAGAAAAAGCCCCTCTTCTTCTGCGGCGGTGTTGACTACGATGGCCAACGGCATGGTGGTGGATCTGCTGGCAGACGAGGGGGATTGGCTCAAGGTGCGCACGCCCTCCGGTGTGACGGGCTACGCTTCGGCGGCCTATCTGCGCGTGCTGGACAACGGCACGACGGCGGAGCCCACGGCGACGGCCACGGCAACCGCGGCGCCGACGGCGACCAACGCGCCCGCAGGCGATGTGGTGGCCACGGGCGTGATCACCGGCAGCAGCGTCAACGTCCGCTCCGGTCCCTCGACTTCCGCGACCAAGCTGGGTTCGCTTAAACTGGGCAACTCGGTGGAAATCGTCGCGCAGAACGGCGGTTTTTACAAGATCATCTACGGTAACGGCTACGGCTACGTCTCCGGCAGCTACGTCAAGGTTACAGGCAACGTAGAAACCCCTGCGCCGACGGACACACCGACCGCAACGCCTGCTCCGACCGGCACAACTGCACCTACGGCAACGACAGATCCTTCTATGCCCATGGGTCAGGCCTATATCTCTATCGACGGAACGGCATTGATGGGTTCGCCCAGCGGCAGCGTCATCTATGAGTACCTGAGCCGCAATACGCGCGTGACCGTGCTCAGCACCGAAGGCGGTTACTGCTATGTGCGCACCGCGAACGGCGATCTTGGCTATGTGGCGGCCTCCGCGGTGGCCACGGCGGGCACGGAAACCGCCGCGCCCAGCGAGAGCGCGCAGCCCACGCAGAACCCCGGCAACACCGCGACGGAGCAGAAGGGGAGCATCAAGCTTTCCTCCAGTTCCTCGACGCTGAACCTGCGCGCGCAGCCCAGCACCTCTTCGGGCATCGTTGCTTCCTTAAAGCACGGCACGAGCGTCACGGTCACGGGGGAGAGCGGCGATTGGTACGCCATTACCTCCGGCGGCAACCGCGGCTATGTCATGAAGAAATACGTCCGCGTCTCGTCGGATACCGATACCGGCAATGACAATACGGGCAGCGATACGACCACAAAGGTGTTCCCCGCGACCATCAAACTCGGAAGCGCAAGCTCCACGGTCAATGTCCGCGCCGGCGCGGGCACCAATACCACCAAGCTCGGCTCCCTCAAGAACGGCGCATCGGTCAATATTGTGGCCAGCAAGGGCGATTGGTACAAGATCGAATACGGCACGGGCTACGGTTATGTGCTCAAGAGCTATGTCCGGCTCAACGATTCGTCCTCGTCCGGCTCTGATTCGTCGGGCAGCTCCTCTTCCGGTTCTTCTTCGACGGCGACGACGACGACTTCGGTCAACCTCCGCGCCAAGGGCACGACGGCCAGCGATAAGCTCGGGACCTTCGCTAAGGGCACAAAGGTCACGGTGCTGGATAAAGGATCATCCTGGAGCAAGGTTGAGGTTTCCGGAAAGACCGGCTATATGCTCAACTCCTATCTGAAATTCAAGTAAAGATCTGTTCTGCGAAAGGGGCGCTGATAAAAGCGCCCCTTTGCTGTGAAATGAGGAAAATATGGAAAAGATCTCCCTTCTGGAGGGCGAACGCATCGACGATCTGCAATGCGGCGGCGCGCGGATCATCCAGCATCCCGGCCTGTTTCGATTCGGCACGGACGCGGTGCTGCTGCAAAACTTTGCCAATCTCCCGTCGCGGGCAAGGGCGGTGGATCTGGGCACGGGCACGGGCATCCTGCCCATTTTGCTCTGTACGCGGCAGACGCAGATCTCCTTTGACGCGGTAGAGATTCAGAGCGCCTGCGTGGACATGGCGCGGCGGTCGGTGCAGCTCAACGGTTTGCAGGAGCGAATCGCAGTGCATGAAATGGATTTGAAGGATGCGCCGGAAAGGTTGGGGAGGGAGAAATACGACGCGGTGCTGTGCAATCCGCCCTACGGCAGGCGCGGCGGCGTGCTGCATAATCCCAATTCCGCGTTGGCGATTGCCCGGCATGAGATTTTGACCGACCTGGAAACCGTGGTGCACACCGCGTCGCGCCTGCTGCGGCCGGGCGGAAGGTTTTTCATGGTGCATCAGGCCGACCGGCTAGCGGAGATTGCTGTATTTTTCTCGCAGGAGAAGCTGCCGCTCAAGCGCCTGCGCACCGTGTATCCCGCTCCCGGCGCAAGGGCGCAGCTGGTGCTGTGCGAAGGATTGAAAATGGGCGGCGACGGCTGCACCGTGCTGCCGCCGCTGATCCTCAAGGACGATTCCGGCGCGCCGTCCGGGGAGGTACAAAAGATTTACGCCGGAGAAAAAACTGTGTAAACAATCTTTGAAAAATGCCTGTTTTCCGCGATAATTTGGCGCTGTTCGGTTGACAAGGACGGAGAGCGGGTGTATCTTCTTTAGAGGTTATGAAACAGATGAGAATTTGCAGTGAGAAAAGGTGGGACGAAAGGGCATGAGCAACAGCAAGAAGTCCTTTGTGGGCGGGGCGGCAATCCTGGCAGCGGCGGGGCTGATCGGCAAAGTGATCGGCATGTTCTACCGCGTGTGGCTGACCGACCTGATTACGTCCGAAGGCATGGGCCTTTACGGAACGCCCTATTCGGTCTATAACTTCCTGCTGGTGTTGTCCTCGGCGGGGCTGCCCACGGCGATTTCCAAGATGGTGTCCGAGCGCCTGGTTTCGGGCGACCGCGCGGGCGCAAAACTGATCCTAAAAAAGACGCGGCGCATTCTGCTGTGCACCGGCCTTGCGGCCACGGCCATCATGGCGTCGCTGTCGCAGCCCATCGCGCAGTTGATGGGCGACCCGGCCTCTGCGCCCGGCTTTGTGGCGCTGGCGCCGTCCATCTTTTTTGTCTGTCTGATTTCTTCTTATCGCGGTTATTTCCAGGGTGCGCAGAATATGGCTCCGACGGCGATTTCTCAGCTGATCGAGGTTCTGGGCAAGGTGGTCTTCGGCTTTGCACTGGTCAAGCTGATGGCGCCTCAGGGTCTGATTTACGGTGCTGTGGGCGCGATTCTCGGCGTGACGATTGCGGAGTTGCTGGCACTGGTCTTTATGATGGCGCGCTACTATATGGAGCGGAAAAAGCATCCGCTGGGCGAGGCGCTGCCCGCGCAGACCGCGCCGCACTTTTACCGCACGCTGTTCAGCATCGCCATTCCCGTGACCATCGGCGCATCGATGATGCCCATCGTCAACCTCGTGGATGCGTCGCTGGTGGTCAACCGCCTGACGCACATCGGCTATGAGCTCAAAAATGCCCGGGAAATGTACGGCGTGCTGACGGGCATGGTCAACACCATGGTCAATATGCCTGCGGTCATCACGCTGTCGTTCTCGATGTCGCTGGTGCCCGCCGTTTCCTCTGCGCTGACGAAAAAGGATCAGCAGGGGTTGCAGCGGATGATCTCCACGGGGCTGAAGCTCGCGCTGATGATCGGCTCGGCCGCAGCGGTGGGCATGGGGCTGCTTTCGCACCAGATTCTGCGCTTGCTTTACGCTTCGCAGCCGGAAAACTGCCTGGAATTGGGCGGTCAGTTGCTGGCGATCATGTCCGTCGGCGTGCTGTTCCTGGCGGTGGTGCAGACCACGACCGGTATGCTGCAAGGGTTGGGAAAGCCCAGCTATCCCGTTAAAACCCTTCTGGTCGGCATTGTGGCCAAGACCGTGCTGAACTATGTATTGATCGGCATCCCGCAAATCAATGTGCTGGGCGCGGCGATTGCCACGGTGGTTTGCTACGCGATTGCGGCGCTGGGCAATGTGTATATGGTGCTCAAGCTCTCTAAGACGAAGCTGAAGCCCGTCGATGCGCTGGTGCGCCCCGCGCTGGCGGCGGGCGGCATGGGCGCGGCGGTGTGGGGCTTTGTGCGCCTGATGGGCGGACGGCTCGGCAACACGATGCTGACGCTGGGTGCGGTGTGCCTGGGCGTGCTGGTTTACGCCGTGCTGGCCTTTGTGCTGCGCGCGCTCTCTAAGGAGGATCTGGCGCTGATTCCCGGCGGACGTCGGGTCGCGCGCCTGATGGATAAGCTGGGAGGAAAGAAAGCATGATAACCCTAGTCGGATTGGGCGTGGCGCGCGGCGATTTGACGCTGAATGCTGTCGAGGCCCTGATGAGCGGCGAAAAGGTGCTGCTGCGCACGGAAGTAACGCCTGCGGCCGATTTCCTTCGGGAGAAAGGCGTTCCGTTTGAAACGCTGGATGACATTTATGAGGAAAACGAGGATTTTGACGAGGTCAACGACGCGGCGGCGGAGCGCGTGATCGACGCGGCGCGGTCGGGCGGCGTGATCTACGGCGTGCCGGGCGGCGCGGGACTGATGGATGCTACGGTCAGCGCAGTAATCCGCCGAGCAGCGGAAGAAAAGCTGGATTGGCGCGTGATCCCCGGAGTGGGGCTTTACGAGCGCGCAGCGGCGGAAGCGGGCGCGCTGGACGGCGCAAACGTGCTGGCGGCGATTGATGTGACGGAGGATACCGTGATTGACGTGCGCAGACCGCTGGTGGTCTGTGAGGTCAGCGATCGTATGGCGGCGTCGGATTTGAAGCTGTCGCTGATGGAGCATTATCCCGAGCAATGGCCCGTGTACTGCGGCGGGGAAAAGCTGACGCTGGACGAGATCGACCGCAGAAAACATTACGACCACCTGACCTGCTTGGTGCTGCCGCCGCTTGCATTGGAGGAGGCAGAGCACTACGATCTGGATCACCTGATGCAGATTGTCACGCGCCTGCGCGCGCCGGGCGGCTGCCCGTGGGATCGCGAGCAGACCCACCGCAGCATGAAGGCGGATCTGGTGGACGAAACCTACGAGGTGCTCGACGCGATCGACCGGGATGATCCTGACGCGCTGGCGGACGAATTGGGCGATGTGCTGCTGCACATTGCGATGCACGCAGCCATCGGGCAGGAGCACGGTGAGTTCACGATCCGCGACGTGCTGGACGATGTCTGCCGCAAGATGATTCGCCGGCATCCGCATATATTCGGCGATGTTCACGCGGAAACATCGGAAGAAGTGCTGCAAAACTGGGAGGCAATCAAAAAGCAGGAGAAATCCTTGCAGAGCCAGACCGGTGTGATGCGCGACGTTCCCCGCTCCTTCCCGGCGCTGATGCGCGCGGCCAAGGTGCAGAAGAAGGCGAAAAACGTAGGCTTCGACTGGGACGACGCAAAGGAAGCGCTAAAAAAAGTGCGCGAGGAGACCGGCGAGGTCGAAGAGGTCTGGGACGATCCCGAAAAGCTCTTTAGCGAACTGGGCGATCTGCTCTTTGCGGCGGTTAACGTCTGCCGTATGAAAAAGGTGCCGCCGGAGCTCGCGCTTCAGGGGGCAACGGAGAAGTTCATCCGCCGCTTTTCCTATGTGGAGGAGCACGCGAAAATGCAGGGGCGGGAGCTGAACGGTATGACGCTGGAGGAGATGGATGTTTTGTGGGAAGAATGCAAGGCGCTCGAACGAAAAAATCCCTGAAAAATCGGCTTCTTTAACAAAAATTAATAAAAGTTCGGCAGGAAAAAACGCCAATATGGCGAAAATAAAGTAAGCGAAAGTCCGAAGGGGCTTTTGGCATAAATCCCAAATCATCAGGAGGCTAATTTCATGAATAAAGCAGAGCTTATCACCGCTGTGGCCCAGAAGAGCGGCCTGACCCGCAAGGACGCCGACAAGGTTGTCGCGTCCGTGCTGGAGAGCATCACCGAGACTCTCGCTTCCGGCGAGAAGGTTTCTCTGGTCGGCTTCGGTACCTTCGAGGTCAAGGAGCGCGCTGCGCATCAGGGCATCAACCCCTCCACCAAGGAGCCGATGCAGATCCCGGCCAGCAAGAGCCCGGTCTTCAAGTCCGGCAAGCAGCTCAAGGACGCTGTCAATAAGTAATCCTGCGCTTTATCTCATCGCGCGCCGCAGATTCCGAAAAAAGAATTTGCGGCACGCTTTTTTGTGCGCAGGAATTGACCTTTGGCAAGGAAATGGGTATAATTAAGTAAGAAAATATAGATTCCCTGAAAAGGAGCGATAAAGACATGGGTATTTTCACGGGCAAGGTCGCCATCATCACCGGCGGCGGCAAGGCAAAATCTATCGGCTACGGCGTGGCGACGGCTTATGCAAAGGAAGGCGCGAACCTGGCCATCACCGGCCGCAACGAGCAGAAGCTGCTCGACGCCAAGGAGGAGCTGGAGCGTCTCTACGGCATCAAGGTGCTGCCCATCGTGGCGGACGTCAACGCGGATGAGGAATCCGAACAGGTCGTCAAGGACACGGTGAAGAAGGTCTACGATACCTTCGGCCGCATCGACGTGCTCATCAACAACGCGCAGGCTTCGGCCTCCGGTGTGCCGCTTGCCATGCAGACCAAGGATCATTTCGATCTGGCTCTCTATTCCGGTCTGTACGCCACGTTTTACTATATGCGCGAGTGCTACCCCTACCTCAAGGAAACGCAGGGCTCCGTCATCAACTTTGCTTCCGGCGCGGGCTTCTTCGGCAACGCGGGCCAGTGCTCCTATGCGGCGGCCAAGGAAGGCATCCGCGGCCTGAGCCGCGTGGCGGCCACCGAATGGGGCAAGGACAACATCAACGTCAACATCGTCGCGCCCCTTGCGATGACCTCTCAGCTGGAGAACTTCAAGATGGCGTATCCGGAAGCCTACGAGAAGAACGTCAAGGCCGTTCCGATGGGTCACTTCGGCGACCCGGAGAAGGACATCGGCCGCGTGTGCGTGCTGCTCGGCTCCCCGGACTTCAAGTATATGTCCGGCGAAACCCTCACCCTCGAGGGCGGCATGGGTCAGCGTCCCTAAAAATAAAAATGGTTTTCAAAAGAGCGGTGGGAAGAAATTCCTGCCGCTCTTTTCGCTGCGCAAAAAAAATGCTATACTGATGAAAAAAACGGGAGTCCCCAAAGGGAGGATCACGATGAATCGCTATGCGGATTTTCATGGAAAGCCCGATTATGACAACCCGGAGGTGCTGGGTATTTCCCGCCTGCCGGCGCATACGCGCTATATGGCGTTTTCCAGCGTGCGCGAGGCGTTGCGCGGCGACGTGCGCCATTCGTCCGGCGTGCTGAATCTGGACGGCAGCTATCGCTTTAAGCTCTACGATAAACCGTCCCTTACGCCGGAATTCTGGCAGGAGGATTTTGACGACGCGGATTTTGCCGACATCGAGGTGCCGGGCAACTGGGAAGTGCAGGGCTTTGCAAAGCCGGTCTACACCAACACCGTGTATCCCTGGGAAAACCGCGAGGAGAAGAGCTATATCCGCCCGAAGAAGGGCGCAAACGTTGTGCCCAACCCGCCGTTCATCCCGGAGGAAAATCCCACCGGCTGCTACCGCCGCGAATTCAATCTGCCCGTGCGCTTTGAGGGCAGACGGCTGATTCTGCGCTTTGAGGGCGCGGAAACCGCGTATTATGTCTGGCTCAATGGGCAGTGCGTCGGCTTTGCCAAGGACAGCAAACTCCCCTGCGAGTTTGACGTGACGGAGGCTGCGCGCCCCGGCCGCAACCTGCTCTGCGTGCAGGTGATGCACTTTGCCGATTCCAGCTATCTGGAAGATCAGGACTATTGGTATCTTTCCGGCATTTTCCGCAGTGTGATGCTGATTTCCAAGCCGAAGATTTCCATCGAGGATTATAAGATCACCGCGTTGCCCGATCTGCACCATTTGACGGGCGATGTGACCTGCGACGTGACCGTGACGCGCGAAGAGGGTTTTGCCGACTGCGGTGTGCGCGTGACGCTTTATGACGCGGAGGATCGCCGCGTGGGCGGCGGCAGGGGAGAAATCCGCGCCGAGGCGGAATACCGCACCGACCGCGTGCCAACGGCCAACAGCGCGCGCGTGCAGTTCCGAGTGGAGCATGTGCATCTCTGGTCGACCGAAACGCCCGCGCTCTACCGCGCGGTGATCGAGCTGACGGATGCAGCGGACAAGGTCATGGACGTGGAAGCCTGCGATATCGGCTTTAAGACCGTGGAGGTCAAAAACGGCGTGGTGCTGCTCAACGGCAAGCGCCTGATTGTCTACGGCGTGAACCGCCATGAGCATTGCTGGGAGGGCGGAAGAACCGTTACCCGCGCGCATATGCTGGAGGAAATCCGCCAGATGAAGCGCATGAACGTCAATGCCGTGCGCACCTGCCACTATCCCGACAGCCCGGATTGGTACGAACTGTGCGATCAATACGGCATTTTGCTGGTGTGCGAGTGCGATTTGGAGACGCACGGCGTGGCGGGCGCCCTGACACACAACCCCGCCTGGGCGACGGCGTTCCTCGACCGCGCGGTGCGGATGGTGTGCAATTACAAAAACCATGTCAGCATCTATTCCTGGTCGCTCGGCAACGAGAGCGGCACCGGCGCAAACCATGCCGCGATGTATGGCTTTATCAAGGAATACGACCCGACGCGCCTTTGCCAATATGAGGCGGGGGAGCCGGGGAAGAACATTTCCGATGTGCGCGGCAATATGTATGCTACGATTGAGAAGATACTGGAGATGCTGGCATCGCCCAGCGACGACCGCCCCATCATACTGGTCGAATATCTCTACCAGATCAGCAACAGCGGCGGCGGAATGAACAAGTTCAATGAGCTCATCGACCGCTTCCCGCGCTTCCAGGGCGGTTTTGTGTGGGATTGGCAGGATAAATCCCTCGTCGGGCGCACCGCGGACGGCAAGCGCTTCTTTGCCTACGGCGGCGATTTCGGGGAGACGATGCACGACGAGGCCTGCCCGTATTTCATGACCAACAACGGCGTGGTGATGCCCGATCTCACCTGGAAGCCCGTGGCCTACGAGCTGAAAGAGGGCTACTGCCCGGTGCGCATTGCGCCCGTGCCGCGTGATTCCGCCTGGAGTACGCTGCCGCCCATCGGCAAGGCGCTGATCGTCAACCACGATCCGGTCAACTCGCTGGCGGCTTACCGTATCACGGCGCAGGTGCTGGAAAACGGCGTCATGATTGCGGAAAAGGAGCTGTCGCTGCCCGACTTGCCGCCGCTTCAGCATGAGATCTGCGATGTTTCGATTCCTTATGCTGAAAAGCCCGGCTGCCGCTACGATCTGAATCTGTGCATCTGCCGCCGCGCGGAAACCTTCTTTGCCCCCGCGGGCGCACAGGTGGGGTTGGTGCAGCTGCCGCTGGAGAGCGGAGAGCCTGTGTTTGTCCCGGTGTGCAAGCCGGAGGGGGAAGTGCAGCTCATTTCCGAAAACGGCAAAACGACGGTTCGCGCCGGGGAGATCGAAGCGGCGTTTGACGAAAAGACGGGCGCGCTGGTGCGCTTGCAGCGCGGTGAACAGGTCTATCTGAGCGGTGCGGCGGCCTGCTTTGACCGCCCCATCAGCGGGCTGGACTGCATTCCCGGCTGGGGCTGGCGCGACGCCTTTGAACCGGTGCGGCAGCTGAAAGGCGAATGCGTCGCGTTCCGCGCGGTTTCGCTGGGCGCGGAAGCGCTTGTGGAGGCGGAATATGCTTACCGCAGCCGCTGGGGCGCGAAGGTACGCTTTAGCTGGCGGATCAGCTCCTGCGGTGTGAAAAGTGACGTGCATTTCGATATTGACCGCGCCTTCCGTGCGCTGCCGCGCGTGGGCGTGGAGCTGATGGTACAGCCCGGCTTTGAGAAGGTGACCTATCTCGGCTGCGGCCCGAACGAGAATTACTGCGACCGGAAAATGAGCGCGCCGTTCGGACGGTACGAAACGACGGTCGAGGGAATGCACTTCGCGTTCAACCCGCCTTCCGAAAACGGCGGGCACGAGGGCACGCGCGAGATCGTGCTGGAAAATCAAGCGGGCGCACGCCTGACGATCACGCCGGAACAGGACATCCACTTTGACGCAATGCACTCGAAAATTACGGATTACTTCGCCGCGGCACACGAGCACGAATTGGTTCGCCGCCCCGGAACCTACCTGCATCTGGATGCGGCGCACGCGCCCATCGGCGGGGACATGGCCTGGTCCACGGGCGTAGATCTTGCCCAGATGCCCTGCGGCGGCGGGTATCACCTGCGCTTCCGGATGGCGCTTGCCTGATTTTTGCGGAACCTATTGACCGAGAGCGCACTTCGGGGCGCATGCTGAAAGAGAATGAGGCCGCGGTTCGATTGTGGGAACGCTGAACGAGGTTTTCCCAAGCAAAAATGTAGTGCAGTTCCGGAGGCAACCGGAACTGCACTCAGATGGAATAAAGGCCGGGCTGTTCGGTGAAGAGGGCTGGGACGAGCCCTTCGTCCCAGCGGGTGGGTACACCGTGGCCAGCGATGTCGTCAGCTGCGTGAAAAACCGCGATTTAGTGCTGTTGCTGCCCCGTTTCAAGGAGCGCTTGGTGAGCGATATCAGTGGTGAGCTGAAGAATATCTCTGTGGCCTGCGGTTGGCATGCGGCGACAGAGAATCCCGCCGTGGAAAACAGTGGATTCCTGTCTCGCTTGCCTCTATTGCACTGGATTGAAGCCAAGCTCGATCGGGCCTGTGTGCTGATCGAGCCGGAAAGAGTGCGTCTGATCGAAATATAAGAGGTCTGTGCGCTATAAACATATGCCCTTCCGCTGAAAGACAGCGGAAGGGCTGTTTGCCAGTTGCGCTATGTAAGAAATGACTCACACGGCAAATCAGAATGAAATGAAGGAGCGTGAGTGCATGTTTGATGTTTGGATGGGAGTAGAACTTACGACGTTCGTTTTGATCTTCTCTGCTGCTGTGCTTTTACCCATTCAACTTTTGCTCTGTTTCAAAGTTAAGAAAAAAGCAATTCGCTTATTTCCTATTGTTGTCCTATTTATACTGATGTTTATTTTTGTGGTAATGGCTGTTGCGGTTGATGGATGGGACAGTTTGGGATATTTATTTCTTGCCATTTTTACGGGTTTGATGTTGATTGCGTGCGGTATGGGTTGGGGTATTTGGATGATTTCCCGTTTTCTGAAAAAGAAATAAACATCGGATCGAACGGCTTCGAATTGTTGAAGGGGTTGTCTTTGGGCTTGTACAAAGAAAAAACGCTATGGCTTTTAAGGGTGAATGGAAGACAAGAAAAAATGTGTTTGTCTATTCGGTTTTGACGTCAAGTGCAGACAAACCGCTGCGCATCACCAATGTACGCAAAAAAGGCCAATACATAAACGGGCATTTCAACCGTTTGAACAACAGCTTCATACGAAGCGAGAGCGTGCGGCGGCGATAGGTATGCAGCGGATGCGTGTCATTCAGGCTTTCGTAAAGCGCGGAGGCGCTGAGAATGGCGGAGCTGATGCCCTCCAAAGAACTGGGGCTGATGAAACCGGCCGCCTCCCCGATGAGATAGGCATTCTCTTTTCCGCAGCAGAAGGAGCGAGGCCCCGTCGGGCGCAGCACAAGGCAGGCTTCCGTCTTTTCGGGTGTGCCGAAATCAAAGCCGAAGCGGGCAAGGCGCTGCTTTTGTTCCTCAAAAGCCTTGCGGCAGCCGTGCGGACGGTATGCGCCGCCGAAGAGCATCTGCCCGTCCTTATGGATGGACCAGGCGCAGCAGTCGGTCGCCTGCGGATCGAAGATACAGGAGTAAAACGGATTGACGCGAGAAGAATCTTCGCGGAACCACTGCTGAACGGACACATAGGTGCGCGTGCGCAGCGCGGGAAACAGACTGCGCCGCACCAGTGAACCCGCGCCGTCCGCGCCGACGATCACCGGCGCACAGGCGGTCTGCATTTCACCGCCCGGCGCGGAAAAGCGCACGCAATACATTTCACCGACCTTTTCCACACGGCGCAGGCGGGCGGAAATTACCTCCGAGTGTTCCGCTGCAAGATCGAGCAGCCATGCGTCAAAACGTCGCCTGTCTACGTTGAGATAGGTGCGCGGATACCAGCGGATCAGCCCGGTAGGCACATCAATGGTCTTGACCGAAAAAATCTGTGGGTCTACGAGCACGTCCTTGGGCAGCGTCAGGCCGAAACGAGCCAGCGCCTTCTGCGCGTCGGGCGCCAGCAGTCCGCCGCAGGGTTTGTTGCGGAACTGACCGTCCAGCAGCAGCACACTGCGTTCTGTTCCGGCAAGGCGGGCCAGCGTGCTGCCCGCAGGCCCCGCGCCCACGATGATCAGGTCGTAGGATTTCATCAAAAAAGCACTCTCCTCGTGTTTTCTACAAAGCAGAAACGCGGGGAGAGCGCCGGATGTTCCGAAGGAAAGCTGTTACGCCTTGGTGATGAAGGAAATGGCGGTGACCTTGGGGCCGGTATGCGTGCCGACGATGCAGCCCACCGTCAGAGGGGGAACTGCGGCGGGATATTCCGGGAAGGCTGCCATCAGCTGCTGCACGCCCTCTTCGTTGCAGGCGTGCGCATAATAGACAGGGTAGTTCGTGTCGATCTCCTCATGTGTGTCCACCAGCTCGCGCACCAGACGAACCGCGGCTTTGCTGCCGCGCGCTTTGCCTACGCAGGAGAGCACGCCGTCCTTGAGGCAGATGACGGGCTTTAGGTTCAGCGCTGTGCCGACAAAGCCCGCCGCCTTGGAAAGACGGCCGCCCATGACGAGGTATTGCAGCGTTTCCACCGGCGCATAGACGCGCACGCGGGAGGAAAGCGCTTCCAGCTCCGCGGCGATTTCTGCGGCAGATGCGCCCTGCGCCCTGCGTTCGCTGGCGATTTGAGCCATCAGCGCCAGGGCCAGGGCCGTGGCCTTGTTATCGACGACATAGATATCGCTGCGCCCCGTTTCCTCGCGCGCCACGCAGGCCATGCCATAGGAGCCGCTCAGGCCGGAGGAGAGGGGCAGCACCAGCAGCTCTTCGTCCGGGAAGCGGTTGAACACCTCGATGAATTCGCCCGCCGTGGTTTGGGAGGTCTTGGGGAGCGTCTTGCTGGCGGGCAGCAGCTCCTGATAGAATTGGTCGTTTGTCAGATCCACTTTGTCGCGATATTCGCGGCCGTCGATGCTGATTTTCATCGGGATGACCGCGTCCACGCCGAAGTGCGCAATCAGTTCCGGCGTGAGATCCGACGAGCTATCGGTGATGATTTTCATGAATGATGCCTCATTATGATGATAAATTACTGCATGAAATGCAGCGAACGCCGCGGAAACCCGTAGCCTGTAAAAAAGAATTATACTGTTTGAAAAACTGACTGTCCATCCATTTTAGTCGTTTTTCGTGAATCTTAACGGGGAAAGGGGCATAAACATGCTTCTGCGGGAGGGGATGGGATGAAAAAGGCGGGCTGGGTGGCGCTGTTTCTGTGCGCTGCGCTGTGGATGGTCGGCGTGACGGGTTCCGCCGTAGAGGAGGGAACGCCGCTGCCGGTGCTGATGTATCACGCACTGCTGCGCAATCCTAATGCCTGGAACGACTATGTGCTCTCGCCGGATGCGCTGGAACAGGATTTGATCTGGCTCAAAGCGCACGGCTATTCCTTCGTGCTGCCCTCGCAGGTGATCGGTTTTGTGCAAAACAGAAATCCGCTGCCCGAAAAGCCCGTGATGATCACGCTGGATGATGGTTGCCTCAATCATCTGACCTATCTGCCGGAGATATTGGAACGGCAGGATGCCTGCGCGTTTCTATCCGTCGTGGGGGAATACACCGAAAAGGCCGATGCGGAAGGAGAGGGACATCCCGAATACAGCTATCTGCGCAGCGAGGACATTGGCAAGCTTTTGCAGACGGGGCGTGTGGAGATTGGCAATCATTCTTACAACCTGCATGGGCTGGGGCAGCGCCGGGGCGCGATGCGCTGCGCGTCAGAGAGCCGGGAGCATTGGCGGGAAGTGCTGACAGAGGATGCGCGGCGAACACAGAATCTGCTGCGTGCGGATTGCGGCGTTACGCCGAAGGTCTACACTTATCCTTACGGTTTGATCAGCGACGGCGCAGACGAAATCTTGAAGGAGATGGGGTTTGCCATGACGCTTTCCTGCTTTGAGCGCGTGACAGTGCTGACGAGCGACGAGAGCTGTCTTTACTCCGTCGGGCGCTTCAATCGCCCCTCCGGCATTTCGACGGAGGCGTTCATGCGGAAAATCGGATTAGAATAAAACAACGCCCGCAATATCCGGATGAGGGGGATATTGCGGGCGCTTATTGCTTTTTACAGCCAGACGCTGCCGCGGGGCGCGCGGCGCACGGTGAGCCAGCTTTCAAACTGCGTGCCGAACTGCCCGGCGCTGGCGTAATCGCAGAGCCGGATGGGCGTGCCATCGCGGGCAAGCACGGTGAAAAGAACCAGCGGCGCATAATAATCGTCGCATTCGGCGGGTTCCAGGTGCATGCCGCCGTAGTCGAACACGGGCGCAAGGCTCTCGGTCCAGCGGGGATTATAGTGCCGGTCAAAGGTGAGCAGGATCGGCCCGCGGTAGACTGCGTGGCGGCCCACCGCGTCGCCTTCGCCCTCCCAATAGTGCAGGTTCATATCCAGATTCAGTTCCAGCTGCACAGTGCCGGCGGGAACGTGAATGGTGTAATACTGGCCGCATTCCGCGTCGTAGAACACGGCGCTTTCCATCGTGATGAGTGTATCGCGCGACCAGCGCGGAATGCGCAGGTGCAGGGTGACCGCGCGCTGTGCGGTCACAGTCAGCGTCACTTTGCCGGAGAGCGGATAATCCGTGTTTTGCGTGATATGCACCAGCCTGCCGCTGGAAAGCTGGAGCACGATGGAGCTTGCGCCGTAATAGTTAAGATAGACCTCGTCCTCGTCGGCAAACACGCCCCACTGGCTGATGAGACCCAGCGTGTGCATGGCTTCGGCCGAGCAGCAGCTAAACTCCGGTGCGCCCGCCAGATCGCCCGATCCACAGGCGGGGCGGCGCAAACCGGACATCGGCGCGTAGCGGTGCATATACCGCCCGGAGGGATGCAGCGCGCTCAAGGCCGCGTTGAAGGCGGTTAGCTCCAACTCATCCGCGATGGATACGCGGCGCATGGCACGCAGCGTGTCGGTGCAAAGCGCCGTCCAGGCCGTGACGGAGCAGGTTTCCGGCTGTGCGAGAATATAGGGTGAGCGTATGGCATGCCCCATGTTGCCGAACCCGCCGTTGGGCAGGCGGGACGCGGCGCGCAAGCGCTTATACTGCGCATAGAGCGTGCGCGCGTAATGCTCCTCGTGCAGGTAGTGGTGCATGGTGTACAGGCTTTCCACGGTGTAAAGGAGCGTTGCGTCGCTTTTCGGCAGCTCGGACAGCGCGTTGTCGCCGAAGAGCTCGAAGAAGTTCTCGCCGCCTTCGATGCGGGTGAGTTCTTCGCTCATGCGCTTCCAAAGGTCGTAATACGCTTCGTCGCCGGCGGCGCGGTAGAGCAGCGCCAGGATGTGCATGATGCAGAAATTCAGCTCCGGATGGGCGATATCGCTCAAAGGATGTCCCTTTTCGGGATCAAACCATTCACAGATGAAGTTGGCTGCGCGGGTCAGACGCTCCATGGCTTGCAGGCTGTTGGTGGTTTTGATCCAGAGATACAGCGCCAGCATGTTGTAATAGTGATTCCAGAGATCTGCAACCGGCGCGCCGGAGGGCGTTCTGCCCGTCATGCGCTCTTTTTCACAGAACACACCCAGATACCCGTCCTCGCTTTGCGCGTCATAGAGTTTGAAGAGGGAATATTCAATGGCAGCGCGAAGCCGGGGCTCCCGCTGCATGCGGAAGATCAGGATGGCGCTGATCAGATATTTTCCGGAGTACTCGCCTGCTCGGGGGGAGAGCGCGGGATCGGGATCGTTGTCCCGGCGGACGTAAACGTCAAACAGGCCGGGATTCGCATAGGGCGCGGGCAGCAGCCACTGGGACACGGCGGCATGCAGCCGGTCGCCCATCGCGCCGCTCAAGCGCATTTCCTGCAAAACGGCAAGGGCCATAAAGGTCGTCCCTCCTTACAAAAATCGGACAAATCGCACGCACTGCTGGCGCACGACGGTTTACAATCTTGTCCCCTTTATGTTACACTGTTTTCGGAGATTTTTCCAGTCCTTGAGTACGAAAAGGAGGACCAGATTCAATGAGTAAATTCGAACTGAAAGACGTGCGCGTCACGGACGGTTTTTTCTCGGATTATGCGGAGCTTGTCCGTACAGAAGTGATTCCCTATCAGTGGGAAGCGCTCAACGACTGTATCCCCGGCGCGGAAAAGAGCGGCTGCATCCATAATTTCCGCATCGCAGCGGGCGAAGAAGAGGGCGAATTCGTCGGTATGGTGTTCCAGGACAGCGACCTGGGCAAATGGCTGGAGGCCGTGGCCTATTCGCTGACCACCCATCCGGACAAGAAACTGGAAGCCATTGCGGACGACGTGATCGACTTAATGGCCAGAGCGCAGCGCCCGGACGGTTATATGGACACCTATTTCATCATCAAGGAGCCGCATAACCGCTGGAAGTGCCTGCGCGACTGCCACGAGCTTTACTGCGCCGGCCATATTCTGGAAGCAGCGGTCGCCTATTATAAAGCCACCGGCAAGCGCCGTTTCCTCGACGTGATGAAGAAGTACATGGACTATATCCTCACGGTGTTCGGAACCGAAGAGGGCAAGCTGCATGGCTATCCCGGACATGAGGAAATCGAGCTGGCGCTCTGCCGCCTTTACGATGTGACGGGCGAGAAGAAGTACCTTGACCTTGCGCAGTACTTCATCAACCAGCGCGGCACGGAGCCGAACTATTTCATCGAAGAGCTCAAGACCCGCGGCGATTCCTTCCATTGGGACGGAAACGACAAGCAGGGGATGGAATACTTCCAGGCGAATCAGCCCGTGCGCCGGCAGAAGGACGCGGTCGGCCACTCCGTGCGCGCGGTGTATCTTTACAGCGGCATGGCGGACGTGGCGATGCGCACGCAGGACGAAAGCTTGAAAGAAGCCTGCCGCACACTGTTCCGTTCCATTGCGGAAAAGAGAATGTACGTCACCGGCGGCATCGGCTCGACCTACAACGGTGAGGCCTTTACCTTTGATTACGACCTGCCCAACGACACGGCCTATGCGGAATCCTGCGCCTCAATCGGCCTGATCTTCTTCATGCAGCGCATGCTGGAGATGGACGGCGATGCGGTTTACGGCGATGTGATGGAGCGTGCGCTGTACAACACGGTGCTCTCCGGCATGGGGCTGGACGGCAAGGCGTTCTTCTACGTCAATCCCCTTGAGGTGTTCCCGGAGGCGGATCTCAAGGATCCCAACAAGCATCACGTTAAGATCGAGCGGCAGAAATGGTTTGCCTGCGCCTGCTGCCCGCCCAACATCGCGCGTCTGCTGGCGGATCTCGGCCAGTACATTTACCGCAAGGACGAAAACGGCGTGGCGGTGGATCTGTTCATCGGCTCTGAAGTGAAGGTATCAGGCGGCGTGACGCTGACGCAGAATTCGCAGGTGCCCTTCGGCGGCAAGGTGAGCTTCAAGCTCAGCTGCCCCAACGGCACGAAGCTGACGCTGCGCGTGCGCAAACCCTTCTGGACGGACGGCGTGACCTGCGACGCCGAAATGACGGAAAAGAACGGCTATCTTGTGGTGGAGAAGGTTTGGAACGACGGCGATACCGTTTTCTTTGATTTCGCGATGCCCGTGCGCCGGGTGTACGCCAGCCCCTATGTCCGTCAGGATCTGGGCAAGGTCTGCCTGATGCGCGGCCCGCTGGTCTACTGCCTGGAAGAAGCGGACAACGGAAACAACCTGCATCTGGTCAGCCTGCCGGAAGAATCGGAGATTGCGCTGGCGCAGGGCGAAGGCGTGCTCTCGGGCATGACCACGCTCAAGGCCAAGGGTCTGCGCATCGTACCGGAAGAGGGAACGCTCTACCGCGGCGCACCCTGCCGCCGCAAGGAAGAGACGCAGCTGACCTTTATCCCGTATTTTGCCTGGGCCAATCGCGGCGTGGGCGAGATGACGGTCTGGGTCAGAGAATGATCCCGTAGAGGTGAACATGGATAGCATCTGGACAATTAAATTTCTCGGCATGGATATGCGGCAGCTGGCGCTTTATATCGTCACGATCATCATCGTGCTGATGATCATCACCATTTTCGTGAAACGCCGGTAATACAAAGGCAATGTAAAAACCATCTCTTCCCACAAAATCGGGAAGAGATGGTTTTCTTTTGCGTTCCCGGCAATTTATTTACCGAAAAAGACGGAATCCCGACATAAACAATTGATATTTCTATATCGTTAAATTTTTACGGATTGAGCTGGGAGCGCCTTCGGGGCTTGATTCCTGTGCTTTTATCGGTTAAAATAAATGTCAGAGAAGAACGGATCATGCCGCATGAGCGCGACAGTGTCCGTTTTATGCTGTGTCAATCCATGCGGACGTGCTCGCGCGGTTCGGGACGGGGCGCTTTCGCTGACAGATACGGAGGAAAGCCACATGAATGTCTACATTTGCATCGGTTCTTCGTGCTATCTGAAAGGGTCGAAGGACATCATCACCATCCTGGAGAGACTGATTGCCATTCACAATGTCAAGGACAAGGTTACTCTCATGGGCAGCTTCTGCATGGGTCACTGCACCGAGGGCGTCTGCGTCAAAATCGATGACAAGCTCTACTCCGTTTCGCCCGCGACGACGGAAGACTTTTTTGTCAAAGAGATCTTAGGGAGGCTGAATCAATGAGCGCGATTGAGTCCAAGAAGGCGAACTGTAAAAACTGCTACAAATGTCTGCGCAACTGTCCTGTGAAGGCCATCCGCTTCACCTCCGGGCAGGCGGAAATCATGCCCGATCTGTGCATCTCCTGCGGCACCTGCGTGCGCATCTGTCCCCAGGGCGCGCAGCAGGCGGAAAGCCAGCTCAAGACCGTGCAGCGCATGCTGGATCGCGGCGAGCGCGTGGTGGCCTCTCTTGCCCCCTCGTTCTACGGCGCATTCAAGGTGGACGACCCCATGAAGGTGGTCGGCGCGCTGAAGAAGCTCGGCTTTGCCAAGGTTTGTGAAACCGCGGTCGGCGCGGCGCTCGTCAGCGACGAGATGGTTCGCATCGCCAAGCAGGACGAGATGGATAACATCATCACCACCTGCTGTCCTGCGGTCAATGATTTGATCGAAAAACATTATCCGGAACTGGTCAAGTTCCTGGCGCCCGTCGTCTCCCCCATGGTGGCGCATGGCCGCTACATCAAGCATAAGGATCCGGAAGCTAAGGTGGTCTTTGTCGGCCCCTGCCTTGCAAAGATCGATGAGGCGCGCGATGTGCGCGAGGATGACGCGATCGACGCGGTCATCACCTTTGCCGATATGGAAGAGTGGATGAACAAAGAAGGGCTTGTGCTCACCGAGCAGGAACCCGCCGCGCTGGACAGCGAGGATGCGGGCCTGGCCCGCATGTATCCCACCAACGCGGGCGTTCTGCACAACGTCAAGGCCCGTGGCCTGACCGGCTGGCAGATGCAGCACATCGAGGGCAGCGATGCCTGCTTCGAGATGATCAAGGCGCTCAAACAGGGCGAGATGCACCACATCTTCATCGAGATGAATATGTGCGTCGGCTCCTGCATGGGCGGTCCTGCCCGCATGAAGGAGCGCCCCTCCCGCTTCTCCGCCGGCATGAAAGTGCGCGACTACGGCCGCGAGGCAGATGAAGAGGTTGCCACGATCGACAACGAGGGGATCAAGCTCCACAAGAGCTTTGTCGACCGCAGCAAGCCCGCCAAGATGCCCACCGAAGAGGAGATCAAGGCGATTCTGCGCTCCATCGGCAAGGAGTCCAAGAACGACGAGCTCAACTGCGGCTCCTGCGGCTATCCCTCTTGCCGCGCCAAGGCCATTGCGGTTTATCAGGGCAAGGCGGAGCTTTCCATGTGCCTGCCGCACATGTTCCAGATTGCCCAGTCCACCTCCAACGTGGTGCTGGACAACTCGCCCAACATCATCCTGGTTGCGGACGAGAACCTCAAGATCACCGAACTCAATGCGGCCGGTCAGCACGTTTTCGGCATCAGCCGTCCCGATGCGCTGAACAAGTATCTCTATGAGCTGTTTGATCCGCGCGATTTCGAGTTCGTGCTGGAGAGCTACGAGACCATCATCGGCAAGCCGCTGACCATCGACGAGTACAACCTGACCGTGGAGCAGACCCTGGTCTATCTGCCCAATCAGCACGGCGTCATGGGCATTCTGCGCGACGTCAGCGCCGAGAAGGAGCAGCAGGAGAGCCTGTACCAGCTGCGCGTGGACACCATGAACATGGCCCAGAAGGTCATCGACAAGCAGATGATCGCCGCACAGGAGATTGCGTCTTTGCTGGGCGAAACCACGGCGGAGACCAAGGCGACCCTGACGCACCTTAAAAATATGATTATCAACAATGGAGATGGACGCGTATGATGATGCACATTGACATTGCGTGGAAATCCCTGAACAAGTACGGCGAAGAGCTGTGCGGCGACAAGGTGGAGATCATCCACGCGCCCGACTCGGACATACTGGTGCTTTCCGATGGCCTGGGCAGCGGTGTCAAGGCCAACATACTGGCATCCCTTACCTCCAAGATCATCATCACCATGCTCAACGAGGGCTTGAGCGTGGATGAGGCGGTGGATACCATCGCCCACACGCTGCCCATCTGCAAGGTGAGACAGATCGCCTATTCCACCTTCACCATCTTGCAGCTCTTCCATGACGGACGGGCGTATCTGGTGGAGTTTGATAACCCTGCCTGCATCTTCATCCGCAACGGCAAGCTGATGGAAGTGCCCTATGAGCTGCGCGAAATTGCGGGCAAGACCGTGCGCGAGAGCAAGTTCGACGTAAACCTGGGCGACATGTTCGCGCTGGTTTCCGACGGCGTGGTGTTCGCGGGCGTCGGCGCGATTCTGAACCTGGGCTGGCAGTGGGAAAACGTCGCCCAGTTCTTCCTCGAATGCGCGCAGAAGAAGATGAGCGTCTACCGCACGGTTGCGTCGGTGGCGCAGGTCGTCGATAACTTCTATATGCAGAAGCCCGGCGACGATTCCACCTTCCTAGTGGCGCAGGCCGTGCCGCGCAAGAACATCCACTTCTTCTCCGGCCCGCCCGTGGACAAGGAGCAGGACGAAAAGCTGGTGCGCGATTTCATGCGCGGCGCCTGCAAGCGCATCGTGGCCGGCGGTACTTCCGCCAACATCGTGGCGCGCGTGCTCGGCCGCCCCGTCCGCACGACGCTGAACTTCACCGATCCCGCCATTCCGCCCACCGGCGAAATCGCAGGCATCGATCTGGTCACGGAAGGCGTGCTGACCATCAACCGCACGCTGGAAATCCTGCGCACGTTCTGCGAGCACAACGGCGACGTCGATCTTCGCCAGCTCGATGCGGATAACGGCGCGGCCAAGATGGCCAAGATGCTGATCGAGGAGTGCACCGACCTTACGATGTACATCGGCAAGGCGATCAACCCCGCACATCAGAACCCCAACCTGCCCATGGATCTGAGCATCAAGATGCGCCTGCTCAAGGAACTGGCCGACGTCATGCGCAAGATGGGCCGCCGGGTGGAAGTCATCTACTACTGATTTCCGACAAGAAGAACAAAGTAAATAGGGAGCGCGTCGGAGCCGCAGAAGCGCTCCCTGATTTAAAGTTTCTTTCAATATTTTTATATTTATATGCAGAAAGGACGTCCTCATGTTTAAGATTGACAATGATACGCGCCTGCTCAAGCACAATGTCCTTCAGCGTGTCAGCGAACTGGCTTATCAGGGCAAGCTGTGCGACGATACCATTCAGGAAATCCCCTTTGAGCAGATCCCGGGCAGACAGCCGCACTTCCGCTGCTGTGTGTACAAGGAGCGTGAGATCATTCATCAGCGCGTGCGCTTGGCCATGGGCAAAATGCCCAACGGCATGTCGGAGCGCACCGCAGCGGTGTGCGTAATTCCCGCGGCCTGCGAGGGATGCCCCATCCAGCGCTACACCGTTACCGAAAACTGCCAGAAGTGCGTGGCCAAGAAGTGCATGCATGCCTGCCCCTTCGGCGCGATCAGTATGTCCGGCCGCGGCGCCTACATCGATCCCAACAAGTGCCGTGAGTGCGGACGCTGCGCCGCCGCGTGTCCGTACAGCGCCATTGCGGATCTGGTTCGCCCGTGCCGCAAGGCCTGCCCCGTGGGCGCGATCGAGATCGGCGACGACAAGCTGGCCGACATCGACGACGATAAGTGCATCTCTTGCGGCGCGTGCATGAAGGCTTGCCCCTTCGGAGCGATTTCCGACCGCGCGCAGATTTTGAACGTCATCAACGAGTTCAAGGCGGGCCGCCAGGTGATTGCGATGTTCGCGCCCGCTCTGGAGGGCGAATTCGGCGCGGGCGTGCCGGTTGCCAAGCTCAAAAAAGCGCTGGAGCAGCTGGGCTTTGAAAAGGCCTACGAAGTCGGCTTGGGCGCGGACGCTGTGGCCATGGCCGAAGCGGAGGAACTGCTGGAGCACCTCAAAGCGGGTCTTAAGATGACCACTTCCTGCTGCCCGGCCTTCGTCAACATGATTCGCAAGCATTTCCCGCGCTTGCAGGCCAATGTTTCGACCACGGTTTCGCCCATGGTCGCGCTCAGCCGCTGGGTGCGCGAGAAGTACCCGCAGGCCAAGGTGGTCTTTATCGGGCCGTGCGTCGCAAAGAAGACCGAGCAGGTCGAGGGCGGCCCCGATTATGTGCTGACGACGGAAGAGATCGTTGCCATGATGGATGCGCGCAAGATCGATCCGGACAAGATGGAAGCCGATCCCGTGCAGGAGTCTTCCACCTACGGCAAGGGCTTTGCTTCCTCCGGCGGCGTGACCAGCGCCGTTATGCAGGTGATTCAGGAAATGGGCGAGGTGCCGCAGGTTTCGGCGCAGCGTTGCAACGGCGCGGCTGAGTGCAAGAAGGCGCTGATGATGCTCCAGGCCGGCAAGTTTGACATGGACTTCATCGAAGGCATGGCTTGCGAAGGCGGCTGCATGTATGGCCCCGGAAACCTGCTCAACGAGCGTCTGTATACCCAGGCGCGCAAGAAGTTCCTGGGCGAGGCCGATGACCGCGGCGTGATTGAAAACGCCAAGGAGCAGGGCTTCGATCAAATCCATATGCACAGATAAATCCGATGCGTTCAAGACGGACGGAGCGAAAGCTTCATCCGTCTTTTGTGTTGGTGAAAAGCAAGAAAGCAGACGAGCTTTTGAGCTTTTATACGCTGAGTTGAAAATAAAATATGAATAAACAGCATAAATGCAACAAAGAGGACTGCATATTCGTCTAACTCGTGTATAAAGGAAAGGGGGAAGGCGTTGAGATGCGGTGGATTTTGATTGCATTGGGTGCTTTGTTGACGTTGGATACCATCCTCGTCCAGACGATCAGCAATCCCAACCTCGGCGTGTATCTGCCGGCCATCATCGGCCTTCCGCTGCTGCTGATCGGCCTGTTCTGGAAGCCGGTGAGCGCATTTTTTGCAACCCATGCGGGAAAAATCATCCGGTGGCTGCTGATCGGCGGGTATGCCGCTTTTGCGATCAGTTTCGGCATAGTCGCCGCAAAGGTTGCCGGATACAGTGCACAAAAGCCGGAGCCGGGCGCGGATGCAGTGATTGTGCTCGGCGCGGCGGTTCGGGGAGACGTTCCGTCCGCGACGCTTGCCGCAAGGCTCGATTGCGCATTGGAATATTTGAAGAAGAGCCCGGAAACGCGCGCGATCGTCACCGGCGGACAGGGCGATGGCGAAAATGTGACCGAGGCTAGCGCCATGCGCGCGTACCTTGAAGCGCGGGGAATCGACTCAGAGCGAATCTACGAGGAGGATCAATCTGCCTCCACATTGGAAAATCTGCAAAACGCGCAGGAGATTCTGAAGGAATTCTTTCCGGAAGAAGCGAGGATCCTCGTCGTTTCCAGCGATTATCATCTTTATCGCGCTAAACTGGTAGCACAGAAGCTTGGATTGAATGTGGAGACGATGGGCAGCCGGTCGGTCGTCTATCTGCTGCCGAACTTCTATCTGCGGGAATATGCCGCGGTGATGGGCTACCGGCTGCTGGGGCGTCTGGGCTGAAAAAACCCCAAATATTCAGGCGGGGGCTTGACAAAACAGAACGTCCTTTTTATAATGGAGGGGAATGATTCTGCGGGCGTAACTCAATGGTAGAGTGTCAGCTTCCCAAGCTGGTTACGTGGGTTCGATTCCCATCGCCCGCTCCAGAAACTGAGAAAGCGTAGGGACGGTTCCCTGCGTTTTCTTCAGCAACAATAACGTGGGGCCCGAGTTCATACCGGCCCACCAACGACCAAGGGAGGTTACTTTCAATGGCAAAGGCTAAGTTTGAACGCACCAAGCCGCACGTTAACATCGGCACCATCGGCCACGTTGACCACGGCAAGACCACTCTGACCGCCGCCATCACCATGGTGCTGTCTCAGAAGGGCGAAGCCACCGCGATGCGCTACGACGAAATCGATAAGGCGCCCGAAGAGAAGGCCCGCGGAATCACCATCAACACCGCTCACGTTGAGTACGAGACCGAAAAGCGTCACTACGCTCACGTTGACTGCCCCGGCCACGCTGACTATGTTAAGAACATGATCACCGGCGCTGCGCAGATGGACGGTGCTATCCTGGTTGTCTCCGCTGCCGACGGCCCCATGCCCCAGACCCGTGAGCACATCCTGCTCGCCCGTCAGGTTGGCGTTCCTTACATCGTCGTGTTCCTGAACAAGTGCGACATGGTCGATGACGAGGAGCTGCTCGAGCTGGTCGAGATGGAAGTCCGCGATCTGCTGTCTTCCTACGATTTCCCCGGCGACGAGATTCCGATCATCCGCGGTTCCGCTCTGGAAGCGCTGGAGTATGTTGTCAACGGCGGCACCGACTGCGAGCATGAGCCCAAGTGCAAGTGCATCTATGAGCTGATGGATGCGGTTGACAACTACATCCCCACTCCCGAGCGCGACATCGACAAGCCCTTCCTGATGCCTGTTGAGGACGTGTTCTCCATCACCGGCCGCGGCACCGTCGCTACCGGCCGTGTTGAGCGCGGTACCGTTAAGGTTCAGGATACCGTCGAAATCGTCGGCCTGATGGACAAGCCCCGCTCCACCGTCGTTACCGGCGTCGAGATGTTCCGCAAGCTGCTGGATCAGGCTCAGACCGGTGATAACATCGGCGCTCTGCTGCGTGGTATTCAGCGCAACGAAGTCGAGCGCGGCCAGGTTCTGGCTAAGCCCGGCACCATTCATCCCCACACCCACTTCATCGGCCGCGTTTACGTGCTGACGAAGGATGAGGGCGGCCGTCACACCCCTTTCTTCAACGGCTACCGTCCCCAGTTCTACTTCCGTACGACCGACATCACCGGCGACATCAAGCTGCCCGAGGGCATTGAGATGGTCATGCCCGGCGACCACGTCGATATGGAGATCACTCTGATCAACCCCATCGCTATCGAGGAAGGCCTCCGCTTCGCTATCCGTGAAGGCGGCCGTACCGTCGGTTCCGGTGTTGTCGTTAAGGTCATCGAGTAAAAATGAACAAAAAAATCCCCAGCTATGCTGGGGATTTTTTGACTATTGACAGTGCTAAAATAATATGTTATTTTAGAGACAGATAAATAATGAAATAGGGTGATTCCAATGGCGAAAGTGCGCTTCTTCAAAGACTTCACATAACTGGGAGAGGAGAACAAGTAGGGAGCAACGGCAGCCGGAGAAAGTGCGGGTTATCTTACCAGCCTCACAACCCCTGAATTTACTGATCCGCTTGAAACGTGGACCTATCCGAGAAAAGGTACGCAGTACGCCCAGAGTCATACATGGCTGTATGGGTTCTCGGGAGCGTCTTCGGCGGCGAGCAACACGGGAATATTTGTGACCAACGATACCGTTTGTTTTTCAGGGTTGGATTTGACTTGGAATACGAGGATACTCTGACGGGGAAAACATATTCCTCTGAACAGGAGTATAGAATCGAATAGCAAATCAAGTGAGCGCGGGGATGGACGGCTTTTTGAATGCGGACCATCTCCGCAACTCTATATAAACAATATAGAAAGGAAATGAAAATGCTGAAAAGAAAAGCTGCTATACAGGGTATTTTATGCGCGGTTTGGCTTATCTTGAATTGGTTCAGACCGGGGCTGCTTTCCGCAGGCGTTCTGTGCGCGGTACTGACAGCTCAGATCGTGATGCAGGACTTTATAGAAGAAAGACGATCGCTTTCTTTGAAAAAAGGATGGCGTGCCGGAGCGGCTTTTGCCGCGGGTGCGATCCTGACAACAATCATGATACTGCTCCCCAGCAAAATCGAAGCGGGGCAGGCGCTGCTCTCTGTTGGGAACGCATTGGCCTTCGGATTGGCTGGAACACTTTGCATCGCAGTTTTGTTTCTGGAAGATACTTCAAAAAAACAGAAAGCAGCGGGGTGTGTGATTTTTGCTGTGATGCTGGCACTTTGTACAGCGCTGATGCGAACAAGTCAGGGAAAGAATGCACTTTCCCTCGCATTTATGCAAAAGGATACCGTTTTTGCACCGCGCATGAGCACGCTTTACGGCCTGGTCGTGCTGCCCTGTTTACAGGCTGTTCTTGTCTGGATTTGCAGGAGCTCCGCAGCGGGAGAAAACAGAAGGGCGAACCGGCTTGCGGCTGGCCTTGCCGCAGCGCTCTGGCTGGGGCTTACTCTACCGCTTGTTGTCTTCTGTTTTTCACAGAAGACGGGAATCATGCCGGCGGGAAGCCCGATTTGGATCTGGTCGAGACTGCCTGCACTGCCGCTGGAGCTGCTCTTTGCGGCGGTATGGCTGGCAGGAGGCGGGAAAAAGGAAAAATCCGCGTGAAATCCCGCTATCTGCGGGAATCAGGATTGACAAACAGGCCGATTGCCTGTATACTTTATAAGAATGTTTCTGTGCCCATGGCGCAGAGGCGTATTTCGCTATGCAAGGAGGTGCCCAAGGGATGCGAGTGAAGATCACCCTGGCCTGCAGCGAGTGCAAGCAGCGCAACTACAACACCAAGAAGAACAAGCGCAACGACCCCGATCGCCTGGAGATGAACAAGTACTGCCGCTTCTGCAAGAAGCACACGGTCCACAAGGAAACCCGCTAGGATCATTTCCTGGAGAGGAGTTTGAACGACATGTCTGAAAAGAAAGCGGTCGCCAAGACCACGGACAAGAAGGCAGTTGCGAAGAAGACCGAAGGAAAGAAAAAGTTCAACATCGTCAAGACGTTCAAGGACATGTGGGCCGAGATCAAGAAGGTCACCTGGCCTTCCAAGAAGGAACTGGTTCGTCAGTCCACCGTCGTTATCGTGTTTGTGCTGCTTCTGACCGTTATCGTTGGACTTATGGACTGGGGTCTGTCCGCACTGCTGAAGCTCATCATTTCCTGACGCTGTGCATGGGGCACGGCAAAAATCCACACGGAGGGGCCCGATTTGGGCTGTAAGAAGCGATGCCTGAAGAAGAAAAGCTTGACTGGTATGTGGTTCACACCTATTCCGGTTATGAGGACAAGGTGAAGGATTCTCTGGATAAGACGGTTAAAAACCGCAATCTGGAGGACAAGATCGATCAGACTGTTGTACCCGTCGAGACGATTACTCGTATAAAGAATGGTAAACCTCATACAGTCAAACGCAAGTTGTTCCCCGGCTACGTGCTGGTCCACATGGTCATGAGCAATGACCTGTGGTACATTGTCCGCAACACGCGCGGCTGCACCGGCTTTGTCGGCCCGCAGTCCAAGCCTGTTCCTCTTTCGGAAGAGGAGGCGCTTGCCATGGTCAACGCCGGCGGCGAAAAAACCATCAATCTTGACTTCGAGGTCGGCAGCAAAGTCGCTCTTCTGTCCGGCTCCTTTGAGAACTTCACCGGTACCATCGTCGAAATCGACGAGGAAAACCAGAAGCTCAAAGTTTCTGTGCCGCTCTTCGGCCGCGACACCATCGTCGAGGTGGATTACGAAGGCGCACGCAAAGTCGCCAGTGACGACGACGAGTAAGACTTCTTACTCAGCCTTCCTACGAAAACCGAATCCCGCAAACGGTTGGCCCCCGCATGAAAGATTTGCGG
>OIWT01000809.1_pt1 | contig 41594 bp, 47 predicted proteins | sample 1587701 | NCBI WGS metagenome assembly OIWT01 (sample SAMEA3888904, study PRJEB22519) | human gut metagenome | biome: human gut; feature: human-associated habitat; material: faeces | place: Denmark | collected 2009 | reverse complement strand
GAAAATGTGAGAAAAAGCGAGTTAACAAGAGAAAAACAAAGATTATTATGGGAGGAACTATATATAGATTATATAGTAATTGGACTTTTAATTGTTTTAACATCTCTTGTTTCAGCTGTTTTGTATGCTTGCTGCGTAATGAGCGGAAAAATCGATAAATTGGCAGAACAAAGGAATGTAAACGAAGATTTAGAGGAACTGAAAAAAGAAAAAGAATTGGGAAATTATTAGGAGAAAAATAATGGAGAAGATTGCAAAAGAATTTCAGAACAACCATAAGAAAGGTGTCGTATCAAATATAACCAGTTATAGTTTCAAGTACACCGAAACCACAAAGAACGGAAGTGTTATTGAGACTGTATATATGAAATCATATTTTATGGAGGTATAAATTGTGAAAATTATCATTATGGGAAAAAGTGCTTCCGGTAAAAATTTTATGGCCAGGAAAATGATCTCTTTGGGAATGAAGCAGATTGTTACAGATACTACCAGAGCAAAACGCCCTGGGGAAAAAGATGGTATTGATTATCATTTTCTTTCAGTCGAACAGTTTGAGAAAAAGGTAAGAAACGGTAAATATCTGGAATATAAGCGATATGTCACCGTTGATGGTCCCGTTTATTACGGAACCCCCGCATCTGCCTTTGAAGAAGGAGATTTTATCATTCTCACTCCTTCAGGAGTAAAAGATATTGCTCCGATTCTGGAAGAAAAAAGAATTGATTATCTTACTGTACTATTAACCGCAGATAAGGATCTTCGTATTCAGCGCAGCTTAAAGAGAGGAGATAAAGTAGACGAAGTGCTCCGAAGATATGATAAGGACGAAATTGATTTTCGGAGAGCCGAAGCAGCTATTACTTTCAATACTACAAAGTGGACTGATCGAGAAGTAACGGCAGCAGCAGAATCCTTAAAAGAAATGTTGGTGAAGTGATATGTTCTGTGTTGTCTTAAGTCAGTGGAATGGGATTTATACGCTAAGACATGTATTATGTGACATTGATCCTTCTAAAAATCTGCAACAAGTCAAAGAAAATTATTATCGCGACTTTTATAGATTTGACACTGATGAATTTCATTTCTGTAACGATATGGCGGAAGTCGAAAACATTTTAAAAGATCATAATATCAAAATATGATTAAAGGAGAATAATATGAATAAATATAGTAAAAAGAAAAGCATTTGGAAAACAACATGTGAATTACATCCAGGACCTGTTTATGCTACACTTACTGTTATAGTACTTGCGATTTTTTATATAATCGGATTAGTTATATATCATGTATCTGGATTTTCCATATTAAACTGGCTGTTGGAAGAAGGATATATGGGTTTTCTCGATAACATACTAACAGGATTTATTTTAATAGGATTTGCAACGATAATCATCTGTTCCATTTGGTGTATCATAATCGAACCGATTTTAAAACAGGTCGCCATTGCAAGATATTGTAGACTGCCACTAACTGAAGAGGAAATTAAACTGGGGATTGAAACAGGTGATTTTTCTTCACTATCTACGTATTTTGCATACCTGAATAAACAAATGAGCTATGGTATTTGTTGTTTAAATTTCACAATACCTGAAATTAAACTTGCAATAAATAATGTTGTCAATGTATTTAAACCAAGGGATGATGAATATTTTGAATTACCGGAATGCATTTGTGTAACATTAATGAAATGCTACGATAAAGAAAATATTAGCTGTTTTGAAAACTTAAATGACGGTATGTTTCTGTTACATAATAAGGCAGCAAAAATGACTGAAGTTCCTATAACAGTAAGTAGCTGGGGACTGTATGGCAAAGCATATAAAGAAAATGCAGATAACTATTTTAAGGAGGATTAGTCATGAAACATTTAGTTTGTCCAAATTGTGGAAATACAGAAACAGCAGAAAATCTTTTCCCGGGTATATTTGCAACAGGAACTGCATTTGGAACAACCGATCATGAAATGGCAGGGTTATATGGATGTCCTAAGTGCAAAACAGTTCAGTACTGCACCGATTCAGATTATATTCAGTATAAGAAGTTAATCTATAAAAGAAAAATTACTGAATTGAAAAGTGAAAGTGAATAATGTGGAATTATTAATTAAAAAGCCTCTTTTAGAGGCTTTTTCTATGCAGAAAAACAAATTTTTTAGTATTTCTGTCATAATAAGAATATATGAATGGAGGTATATTTATGGAAAAAAATATTCAAAGCAAGCAGGCTGTCAATGAAACTAATTATCTGAACTCTATTCCTGGTATGACTGATTCTATTATTAAAGGAATCGCTGAATCATTAGATGATTGCATACCGGAAGAAGATATTAAATGGGAGGATAAATAATGCGTTTAACTGAAAAAGACTGGAAAGATAAGCGGGCTGGCTATCCTTGGACCGTTCATCCTGTAGAAAGCTATAATGATCTCAAATATTATCTGAAATTGGCGGAGTACGAAGATGCTGCGGAAGAAGAAAACAATAAAAAACTGAATGAAAGTTATAGAACCATTCTAAATAATCTTATTAAAAATCATAAGTACGAATTATTGGAAATGTATACAAGAGATGAATGTGCATATGATTTTGAGCTTATATTATCGGCGCTGGGAATCTCATCGAATATTCTGGATCAGTTTCAACCTTAAAGGGGAAAATATGTCAAGTTTTGTTTTAAAATCTATACTCATCAAAAATTACCATGGAATGTCTGGATCTTTTAAAATAGTGGATAATATCATGCCTTACACAAGCAACATAATGCTTTCTGCGATCCAAGTATTGCTCAGTACATATTTTAAAGCATTTTCTACTTATATCCCTGATAAATACACTATTAAATTAAAGACAAAGGATGCCATGGCAGGCGAGACATCAACGTTTCCATGCAAGGTGATAGGAATCATCCTTTTTAACGATCAGCAATTCGAAATCGGACAGGAACTATCTGAAAATGGACGTGTGAAATTTATAGGAGTAAAGGAATTATCAAACATCATTTCTGTATGGGAAACAAAATTCTCGAAAGCAGATAATTCAGATAGAGATATTTTGTTTCCGGTGATGCTTTATTGTAATCCCGCTTCCTACAAAGTGCCGAAAAAGATTCGTGAAAAAGGAGTTTATCATAGGTTCATAGGGTATAAGGATTGCTTTGCCATGACCAGATCCTTAGAAATTCCTTTTTCATATTTAAGAATGTTGCGAAACGTTGCTTTTGAAGAAAGAAATAATGTAGATTTTCCGGCATACACAAAGATAATGAATGTAGTCAATCAAGTAATTACGGATGGAAAGATTATTTATACAGAAAACTTTGGGTCCTCACTGGTAGCAACGAAAAAAGATGATGAAATTATTCCCTTTGAAGAACTATCTACAGATCAACAGAAAATGATAGGACTCGTATTAGATATCGTCACCAGAATATGTATGTTGAATCCATATGCTAAAGATCAGGCATTACAAAAGACTCCAGGAATCATTTTACTCAATAATCTAAGTCAATGTTTTCCCTCCTGCTCTTGTAAAAATCTTTCAGATTTATTGCATGCGGAATTGCCCAATGTACAATTCCTATATTTTTAATTCCAAAAATCTATCATATTAATACAAAATAGATAATAGGAGGAAAAATATATGGCCTTTTACAAATTATTTTATTTATTACATCGGCGGACAGATTGGCCAGATCTGTTGGATTTGGAAAAACAGTTCATGATGCCGGAACAGTATGCCGCAACGAAAAGGCAGGCAGAAATGGCTTTAGCCAAATTAATGGTTCCGTTTATTGCGTTAAATTCATGCGGAATCAACCCTTATCGTTAAAAGGAACAGGCCGTCAATAATCTATCACTGATAACATATTACGTAAATAGGAGAAAGAAATGGCTACAATCGATTATGGTGCATTACTACGTGTAAATGGGAAATTTATCAATTACAATAAGGACTTTTTTCAGAAATTATTTATCCGGAAGGTGATATTCCTGAATATACGCAGTATGTATATAGCGGAAAATTACAAAAAAGACCAGTAAAAGGGAATTATTTTATCTATGCCGGAGATACCACATTTATGTTAGCATTCTACAAAAGGATGTTTGATGTGATTTCGGATGGAAAAATGATAAAAAGTGTATGGGGTACTCCATTTTTATCAGAAACTTTTGTAATCAATGGTGTTCTTATTACTGTTTCCCATCTGGATAAGACCCATATTGTCGAAGCAAAAGCACCCACAGAACCCTGGAATGAATATGTAAAAAATAATTGGCAGTGGGCTACGGGAAAGGAGCATCTTTGGGAACTGGAAAATGGAGCGTTTTATTATCGCAAATATATCCGCATAGCAAAAAGACGTCACAGATGTAATCCTTTCAAATATCTTACAGATAGATACATTGCAGAATGGGATTATAATGGGGATCACTATGAAGTCATTTATGGATATGGTATTGATCCACAAAAAGATGTCTGGGATAGCATTAAAAACAAATGGAATTTTACAAAAAAAGAAAAAGAGATAATTGATACGTGGTTTGATACGGAGGGAAAAAATCATGAGTGATAATTTTGCAACAAAGAAAAGTGTATGGAAAGAAACCGTAAAGAAGAACAACGATTTATTTCTTCTGCCGGGGATTATTGCCATGTTAGGTTTTGGAATGTTGTTTGACTGGCTGCTTACTTTCACACCTTTTCCAATTCTAACAATGAATGATGTAAATGAAAATGTCAGAGATTCTGTTATTTTACAATATCTACTTCATCTATTAAATGGTTGGATATATACACTGGTTGTGATGGTAATTGGCAGATTACTTTATATTTTTGTTATTTGTCCATTAAAAAAACAGGCAGCAATTACAAGATATTGCAAACTGCCCCTAGCAGAAGAGGAAATACGTACAGCAATCAATACAGGATTATTTTCTGATGTAAAGAGTTATTTTGATTATCTGGATAAACAGATGTGCTATGGAAAAGATAAATATCTTTCCTTTTCTACATCAGAAATTGCCGGAATTATCAATGCGTGTTGGAAAGTATTTGATTTGAAGGATACCGACTACTTTGCATTGCCTATCTGTATAGAAGCATCTTATTCCATAAATGACTATATCACTGGATTTGAAAATGGAGTATTTTGTGCAGAACGATCTTTATGCAATGAAAGTACGGAACCGAAAATTCCTGTTGTTTCCAGTTATTGGGGCGTTTATGGCGCTGCTTATACACCGAAAAAAGAGCCAAAATATACAAAAAATATTTAAGGGGAGAAAATAATGAAGAAGAAAGTACTTTTATCTATTATTACTGTTGTCACTATTTTATTTACGGGATGTACAACTGTTTCAGATATGGTTGATGACTCAGCAGTTCATGTGAATGACAATATTATCGATAACAGCATTTTTCAAAAAGATTACGGAGAAGTATATATTTATACAGATCCAGAGACCGGCGTAGAATATCTAATCTTTAGCAAATCGGCAGGTTATGCTGGAATGGGAGGAATCACTCCTCGATTAAATGTGGACGGAAGCTTATACATTAATCCGGAATTTACTGAAAAATAAGCAAAATGGAGGATTATCTATGTTAGCTGCTGAAATGAAAAAAGGGATTAAATGTTTTGTACAAGGATCTGTAGATTTACAGGACGAAAAAGCAAAATACATCGAATCTTTTGGTGTGATTGCTGAAACACCGGGAAAGCATGCAAAAAATGTGCTTGTGAAGTTAGCACATAATAGTGGATTTATCAAAGTCCCTGTTGTTAATGTGTATTGGATTGACCAAAAGGTGAATGTGGAATAGGAGATAGTAAAAATGACTAAACAAAAAGTAAAGGACTGGAAAGAGCTAATCAGAGATATGCAAAAAGTTGATGCTATGAGATGTAAACCTGATTTTACACGTCTTTCTAACAATTTTATTACAGACGAAGACAAATCTGTGAAATGGAATCGGGAACAGGTAGAAAAGAATCATACCGACTATGATAAAGAAGTATCGCGATTAAATACTGAAAAAAACAAAGAACGCGATAAAGTTATGCGGGATGTTTATCAAAAAATCCAACAGGAACTCCCGGGATTAACACTAAAGAAAGCTATGATTTTCTTTGAAAAAGTACAACATGTAACAAAACAGCATTATCCAAATGATACATCATTTGAATATGTTATTTTTGAATTAAAAAACCAGTGTGCTTATTTACAAGAAATTATTCCGTTATTTAAAAACGATAAAGAAGCTACAGAAGAAATGGAGAGAGAATAAATGACAAAAGCAGACGAGTATTTAGTAAGAGACATTCATAACATCTTAGAAAATGGTGTAATGGACGAAAATCCAAGACCAAAATATGCAGACGGCACTCCGGCACATACCTGTTTTGTAACACATGTAGTAAGACAGTATGACTTATCCAAGGGGGAATTCCCGATTTGTACATTAAGACCTATTGCATGGAAGAGTGCGATTAAGGAAATGTTTTGGATTTTTCAGGATCAGAGCAATGACTTGTCTCTGCTTCGGGAAAAATACGGTGTAAAGGCATGGGATTTGTGGGAATCCAAAGATATGCCGGGCACTATTGGCAAAAGATACGGATATACCGTAAACCATTATGATTTGTTGAATAAACGTATCTTAGAGGATATCAAAAAGGATCCTTATGGACGGTATCATATTATGAACCTGTGGCAGGAACAGGATATGGCAGAAAGCGATGGATTAAAACCCTGTGCCTATGAAACTATTTTTACTGTACGTGGACGGTATTTGGATATGGTTTTGAACCAGCGTTCCGGCGATATGTTAGTAGCTTCCGGTGCAGGTCATTGGAATGAAGTACAGTATGCAGCACTACTTATGATGGTAGCAAGAGATACCGGATATGAACCCGGAAAGTTTACACATATAGTAGTCAACGAACAGATTTATGACAGACATTTGGATCAGGCTAAGGTATTACTAGACAGAGCGGAAGAGATGGAACGGGAAACCTATCACAATAAAGCAGTAATTGAGTGCCAGCCTTGTATGCTTTTAAATCCTGAGAAAAAGAATTTCTATGATATTGCAATCGATGATTTCAGTCTGACAAATTATGCCCCTAGAAAACCGCAGCTTTCCTTTGATTTAGGAGTATAAAAATGGCAGACAGAATTGTAAGAGGGTATTGGGATTGTCCCTATTGTGATAGTGCAGATATTGATGGTTTAGTCGATAATTGTCCAAATTGTGGCAGACATAAGCCGGAAAACACGAAATATCATTTAAAGGGTGCAATTCCTCACGAAAATAAGATTTATAAGAAATCTATGGTAGGAGAGTCGGATGTATTAAATACCGAGGAATTACAAAAAGCTGGTATTTCCGAAGAAGAGTGTGATGGGAATCATAAGGAATGGGTGTGCAGCTATTGTAATAGCTTAAATAATTGGGCGGATGATATCTGCACATCCTGTGGATCTCCAAGAGATGAAGCTACTTTGGAATATGGTATGCAGAAAAGAGAAAATTCTGATACATTACTTTTTGATACAAATGACTTTGTTGCTCTTTCCGGAATGTACGAAGAGAAAATAAAAGAAAAAAAGTCCTTCCTAGCAGGGAAAGAGCTGGAAGAATTTGTATCCACGAACGAAGAATCTTTTGAATCGGTATCGGAAGATAAAGAAATCGAAGAAGATGTTCCCGAAAAACCAGAAGACAAAACAAATCGACCGAGCATTTTGGGCAGTATTTTTAGCGGTATTTTCTCTTTGATAAAAGACAATGCAATCTCTATCTTACCTGTGATGATCTTCCTTTGCTGCGCGGGGGTCCTTTTCTATCCACATAAAGAAACAGTGACAGTTACCGGATTTGAATGGGCACGAAATATATCGATTGAAGATTTGCGGACTGTACAGGAGAGTGATTGGTCAGTTCCATCCGGAGGTCGAGTCTATAAGGAACAAACAGAATTAAAGACATATGTTTCGGTAATCGATCATTATGAGACGAAAACAGAAACAAAGTCCAGACAGGTGATTGACCATTATAAAACAGAATATTCTTATTCTGATAATGGAAATGGTACTTTTACCGAACATACAAAGCAAGTACCGGTATATAAAACAGAATATTATGAAGAAACTCATCAAGAACCGGTATATAGACAAGACCCTGTGTATGCTACAAAATACTATTATGATATAGACAAGTGGTTTGACAGTGGAAGAGATTATCCCTCCAGTGGTACAGACCAAAATCCTTATTGGAATACAGATTACACCTTAGCAGAAAAAGAAAGAGATACGGATAGAACTGAAAAATATACTGTATTTTATGATAATGGAAAATCTGATGATCTGAAATTAGATGATTGGTTAAACAGAAATGTAGGAGACCAATATAAGCGGACCTATTGCTTATTATTCATCTACAAAACAAAGGAATTATAAGAGCATCTATAGATGCTCTTTTTTTATGATCAGAATTCTATCATATTAATAGAAATATAGAAATTAAGGAGGAAACAAAAATGAGATATCATAACATCACAAAAGATGATATGAAAAACGGTGATGGTCTAAGGGTTGTGCTTTGGCTTTCTGGCTGCAGTCATAAATGTCCTGGTTGTCATAATCCAATCACATGGGATCCAAACGATGGCCTTTTATTTGACGATGCAGCAAAGAAAGAAATATTTGATCAGTTGGATAAGGATTATATCTCCGGTATTACATTTTCTGGAGGAGATCCGCTTCATGAGGCTAATTATGAGGAAGTAGGAAAACTGATTCAGGAAATCAGAGAAAAATTTCCTAAAAAGACAATCTGGATGTATACCGGATATACCTGGGAATCTATTCAGGCATTTGATCCACGAAGAGCTATTGTAAATCAGGTAGATGTACTGGTGGACGGACCATTCATTAAGAACTTGCTAAATGTAAATTATCCATGGGCCGGATCAACAAATCAACGTGTAATTCTGGTACAGGATACATTAAATGATAATGGAAATCTGCATTTATGGCAGAAAGAATACAACTAAAAGGAGAAAAGAAAATGTTAAGAGTAGCAGAATTTCAGAAAGTTAGCACAAAACAGTTTGTAAATGCAATGGCAGAAGTCAAGTCCGAAATAGCCATGTTTGATGCCTCTGATATTTGGGATAAATTAAAGTTACCTCGAAGGGCTACAAAAGGTAGCGCTGGTTATGATTTTTATGCCCCTTATGACATTACGCTTTCCCCGGGACAGAGTGCAAAGGTGCCTACCGGCATCCGCGCAAAAATGGAACCAGGATGGGTACTTATGTTGTTCCCCAGAAGCGGCCTTGGTTTTAAATACAGATTACAGTTAAATAATACTGTAGGAATCATTGACGAAGACTATTTCTATTCCGATAACGAAGGACATATCTTCGCAAAAATCACCAACGATTCCAATGAAGGAAAACTGTTAAAAATTAAGGCTGGAGAAGGATTTGCTCAGGGTATTTTCATTCCTTTCGGAATTACTGTTGACGATGATGCTGATGGAATTAGAAACGGCGGATTTGGAAGTACAATAAAGTAAAGAGGATATGAAACGGATTACATTGCCGAATTGTATAAAGATTTAACAGATTATGGAGAAAAACAGTATACAAACTTTTATGATTTCGTAAATGGTGATCGGGTAAAAATCACAGTTGAAATCGTTGAGGAAAAACTGAGGTAGGAAAATGTGAACCAGGAAATGCGAGAATCAATGTCGAAGAACACATAAAAATTGTATAAAAACTTAGGATTTAGCGGAGGTAAAAAATGTTGTGCTGGGGATGTATCTGCAATCGCTGTGCGAATAGTGTTGAATGTTTTGATCATTGCCCTGGAGAGATGGACGAGCCGTGCTTTACCTGTGATGAGTGTATCTACTATGACGGCAAAAGCGACAGACGTGTGATGTGGCGAGACGAATGCCCTAAATACAAGATAACGGAATACTACGTAAGTATTTTCCGGAAGAAAATGAAAATATTAGAATTTAGGAGGTAGAGATGAGCAACCGACCGGAAATTACAAAGAAACTGTCCATGTCGTTGGAAAAATACATAAATCCTAAAAATGACACAAGAATTTACATGGCTAAAGAGGTCACATTTGATTATGCTACAGGACATGCGATCAGAGTGGACTATATGAAATTTAAGCCTGTTAATAACACAGTTTCTGGAATTGAAAAAGGGGATTTCTATTGTTATGAAGTAAAATCTTCTATTGAAGACTTCAATTCAGGGCACGGTTTGAACTTTATAGGCGATTACAATTATCTTGTGATGCCGGAAGAAGTTTATGTAGCGGTTTCAAATAAAATCCCTTACTTTGTAGGGGTACTTGTTCCAACAGAAAGCAGTTGGCGTAATAACTGGAGAGAATTGACAGTAATTAAGAAGGCAAAACGCAGAGACAGGGAAAAACCATTATCGGAAATGCTTTTTATGATGTTCCGTTCTGCGGCGAGAGACAGATTTAAAGTGTCTTAAACAATGATTAAGTGAGGCGATAAGATATATGAAAAAAGATAAAAAAATGTTTTTTAGAAAGAGAAGTGGACAAGGAACAGGTATGAGCAGAGTTGTGATAACTCCAAATCTTTCAGAAAATTGTTTAGTCGTAGGCACTTCTGGAAAAAGTAGAAAAAATAAGATAGTTCCACTCAATGAATTTTCTTTTGATTTACTACCGCAAAAATGGCTTTCAATACAAAAAGTGATAGATGATAACGGAAAAGAAAAAGTTGTGTTTTGGTATGAGTTATAATCCGTAAGCAAATATAAACTGAAATTTATTTAAAAATATTCCTTGTCAATAATTGTCGAACGAAAATTATTGAATTAATAAATCCCCTATTCTATAATGAAATAGGGGATTTTTCTTGAGTGGGAGTTTGCATATAGCTGCTCCCGCTTATTATGTTCTAAAACTCATATACGCTAAAACAAATGTTACTCCTATAGTTAAAATACCGTATACTACATTTGTTCTAGGTTTTCCAACATACATTTTCCATTTTTTCGGAAATATATAAAACGATTTCTTCTTATCCAAAAACCATCCCAATCCAGGAATTCCTTTATATGTACATGCATCCAAAAACAAATGTCCAGAAACCCCAAAAAATAATCCCTGTGTAAAATGGTTGTACTTAGCGATTAAAATCCCGAGAATTAACCAAAAAACAGAATAATGCAGCAAACCTCTATGACCAAAAATATTGTTAATGATTTTCGATATGAGAGTAGTAATTGGAGGAACCATTTTTGAAATCATGGATTCCGTAGAATCAATGTCCGGAAGTAGATTTCCTATAATGGATCCACAAACAACATACACCATGTCAGCATTTGTCTGGCAAATATTTATTTTTTGTAAATAAGCGGAAAAAGCTATTCCAGTAACTATTCCAAATGTTAAATGTTGCTTTCCTGTCATTTTATCCTATCTGTAAATAAAAACGTATGTTATTTATTATTAATATGACAGATTTGCATGAAACAGTTTTTTTCTGCATAAAAAAACTGGATGGAAAATTTTCCACCCAGTTAATATTTAATGTATCAGCTCCATGAAATAAATCCACTTCTTAGCTTACATTCCGGCATATCCGCCGATTCAAAATGGCCTATGGAATAAATCCACTTTTTGGCCTGCATAAAATTTTGACTGCGATTTAGGATTTTAAATTAAAAAATGCCTGTTCTCGCCTTAATTACAATGTGATTTCTACGGCTCACTGGTTTCTGCTCCTTTCCACCTCTGAATGTTTTATGAGAACTAACTCAGAAAATCCTCATCGTCATCGACTGAATCATCAGAGTTATCATCATAACCATCATTCGAGCTGGTCTCATCAGAATCCAGATCATCGTTCTTCTGTTCACGTTTATCGGCAAACATTGTATAAACGATATCATCGCCTACGCTTGTAATGATTGCTCTGGATGTTCTGGCCCCCTGCTTTTCCATTTCATTATAGAATGCAGCTACCTGTTCTGCTCCTGTTGCCTCATTACCCTTTTCCACTCTTACGATTTTTACAATCTTCATACTTTTTTCCTCCTTATTTTCTCCTGTTTTCGATTGCAATAATATTATGACAGAAAAAGTATGTGGAAAGTTTTTAATATGAGATTATATAATTTCGGATTAATGTTATTTTTAGAATAGATTAATTTATAATCAATTATAAGAATCGTGCAATAAAGCAGAATTTTTGATTTATTTTAACACTAATTTTATGTAAATTCGCATAAGGCTTTTCCTATTATCGTTAGTTAATGTACCATTTATGTACCAATTGCAGTTAAATTACAAAGAAATATAAAGGATAACATAAATTATATAATTCGGCAAAATGGCATAAAAACAAGCTTTGTAGGTTTATGAACAGTTATAATAAGATTTAGATAAAAGTGCTGTAAATCTCAACGTAAAAAGTCATAGTATAATTTCTCCTCCTTGAATATCTTCTGCATCCGGTTCCAGCCCCTTAAGGACAGGTCACATTCGCTGAAAATACCTTTTTCCCGGATTCTCTCAAAAATCCTGTCAATCACCTGCTCATAATCCGGCTTCTTCTCCGGTTCCTTCTGCAACAGCAAAAGGATCGCACTGACTACCGCATCCGAACAATACAGCACTGCGGTCTCCGCTTTTTTGTATTTCCGGGTTCCTTTATATTCTTCCAGGATCTCCGATGCGCCTGCCGGGAATTCCATATCCGGTGTCTCCTGCATAAGATCCCAGCCTTTTCTGTGATATAATCCGGCACATTTCAGGGCATCCCTGTCCAGTTCCAGCTTATTTGCGATCCGCTCACAGAAATAGGCTGTATGTACACACAGGAAATATTCGGATCGGTCTTCCTCGCGGTACTTTACCAGTACCTGATTCTCGGTGTCATTCAGTTCCAGATATTTTACACGATCCCTGAACACCACTGTACCCGAAAAAATTTTCAAAATACCCAGAAGCAGTATTCCCGACACGATCAGATTTGCTGCCGGAACCAGAAACTGTTCCAGACTTAAATGTTCATTGGCAAGCAGTACCACATTTGCGGTCTCGCACAGCAAAAGGCAGAACAGAGATAAGAACAGGGGGATCCCGATGGCAAATTCCTGCTCTAAATGCTGGAAAAGACAGGCTGCAAAAACACCGCTGATAAAATACAGGAAAAAAATGCCCACTGACTGTCCCCACAGCGTGGCAATCATCAGAAACACCCCGGAAAACACAATTCCCACTGATAGATTGCTGAACAGGGACAATACCACAAAGACCGCCAGAAACGGCCATCCTCCCGCCGGAAGGAATGCACAGGCCAGCGAAAACAAAAGGCTGCACCAGACAGCGGTCCAGAATCTCATCAGGTGCTCTCCGTTATCATAATCCAGGCGGGAATCCACTACTTCCCTGCGCAGGAAAAATCCTGACACTGCAAGTCCCAGTGCTGCCATCACGGCATCCCGCAGGGCATTTTCCACAGACAACTGTTTTCCCAAAAGTCCCAGTCCGTAGACTGCGGCACCTCCGATCAGTACCGTAAGCATCTCCGGCAGCAAAAGCCGCGAAAATCCGTTTTTCTCTTTGTTCTTCATATTTATCTGTTTCCTTTATCCGGACGTTTGTTTAATCTCGGACTTCTTTTGCTTTTGATCGTCCGGGCTTCATAGTCATCGTAAGCTTTTACGATCTTCTGTACCAGCGGATGTCTTACCACATCTTTGCTGGTCAAGGTACAGAAGGCAATATCATCGATATTTTTCAGAACTCTGGCTGCTACATCCAGACCGGATTTTGCTCCCACGGGAAGATCCTTCTGGGAGGAGTCACCCGTTACGATCACTTTGGAGCCGAAACCGATACGGGTCAGGAACATTTTCATCTGTGCCGGTGTGGTATTCTGTGCTTCATCCAGAATAATATAGGCATTGTCCAGTGTCCGGCCTCTCATATAGGCAAGCGGTGCCACTTCGATCAGACCCTTTTCCATATTTTTGGCAAAACTTTCCGCTCCCATGATCTGATACAGGGCATCGTACAGGGGACGCAGATACGGGTCTACCTTACTCTGCAGATCACCGGGCAAAAAGCCCAGCTTTTCTCCGGCTTCAATGGCCGGTCTGGTCAGGATGATACGGCTCACCTCGTTGTTCTTAAAAGCGGTGATCGCCATGGCCATGGCCAGATACGTCTTACCGGTACCGGCCGGTCCCAGTCCGAATACGATCATGTTTTTCCGGATGGCATCCACATAAGCCTTCTGCCCCAGGGTCTTGGGCTTGATCGGCTTTCCGCTGATGGTATGGCAGATGCAGTCCGCATCCATCTCCATCAGTTTTTCCTCCTGGTCTTCTTTTCCCATTTCAATGGCATAATCCACGCTCTGTTCTTCGATCTCATTGCCGTGATCCGACAATGCGGTCAGCTGTCGTAATACCCGGGAGGCCTTCGAAACGTTTTCTTCTTCCCCGGTGATCATTACACTTCCGTTGCGGTCCACAATAGTTACCTGAAAATCCTGTTCCAGCTTCTTGATGTACGCATCCTGCATACCGAAGATCTTCTGCATCTGTTCTGTATCCATTTCCAGACGGATTGCTGTCACACTCATTTATGTCTTAATCCTCATTTCTGTCCAAATCTTCTGCTCCGGTATCCTCCGCCCGGGAATCTACCAGACTGACCGCCGCTTCCCGCAGCAAAAGTTCCCCGTGTGCGGTCCAGCCGGCGCGCTTTGTTTCTATTTTAACATCTTTCGAGATTATTTGTACCCCTTTTTCATCTAAAGTTTCAAGAAAATCCATGATTTTTTTCTGTAAAACCGTTTCTGCTTCCGACACTGTATAATAATATTCTGTTTTCTGATACTCTCTGTACGTGATCCTGCCTACCATGCAGGGGATCTGCAGATACTCCAACGCTTTTACGGGACATGCTTCCAGCACGCTGTCATATTGCAAAAAATCCATTTTTTTCTCCGGTTTCCACTCCCGGTCACCGAAATGGATAAAATAAAATGTCTTTTGTCTTCCGGTGTATTTTTTCCGGATATAATCTGCCGGAAGATATGCCTGAAAGGTTCCGGTATGCTCCAGCACTATATCCGCATCCGGGGTCACCGGCCGATATTCCCTGACGGTTCCATCCTCGGCATAAATGGGGATCCTGCCTTCCACCAGAATATCTCCTTTTGCCACTTCACTGCCTATGGATACTTTCGGGACACCACAACGCACGATCATATCCGTGATCACCCCGTTGCATTCTGCCACCAGATCTTTTCCTGCCCCTGCAGCATCCTGTACGACTTCTGGAACCGACATATCGTTTTCCTTTACTTCGATCACCAGTCTGGTCCCGTCCAGACGGCCGGAGGTCCAGGTAACCTGCGAAAACTTCCGTCTTATCTGTTTTTCCAGCTCACCTATATTCAGTTCACTCCTTCGCATTCCGGTGTGAATGCCCTCCTGCTCCAGGAAGGAATAGAACACGTCATCCGTCACCTGATAATTGCCAGTCACCTGAATATCCCACACAAATAAAGACGAAATCAGCCAGAAAGCCACCGCCAGAAATAAACCTGCCAGAAACGCTTTTCTGCGCAGCATTCCCGGCACAAAAAAGGGTAGTCCATATCTTTCCGATATGACTACCCTTACTTTTGTCTTTCTGGCGATGGGCCGCAGTTCGTAAAAAGACCGCAGGCCGATGCACATGGTATAAACATCTTCCTGTTTTTCTATATTCCACAGCAATATTCCCTTATTACTGCACAGATTGATAAATCGCTGCGGTGCAAAGCCCCATACCCGGATCTTCACATAACCCTGCAGACGTTTGACCCACTCCGTCATCCTGTTAACCTCTCATAAAAATGATTATTCACGCAAATATCGCAGTGCACTGATATTTCCGCTGATCTTCATATCTTCATTGGTATAATAGTCGATGGAAAGCCTGGTTCCCTCCAGGCACACCTGACAGGTCTTGGCCTGCAAAAGGATCCGCTCTCCGGTATATTCCAGGATTCCTCTGTAATTTTCAATCCAGGCTTCGGAGTTTCCCGTCAGCGTCACCCGCAGTGCTCCCATACAGACATCCTTGGGTAACTGCAGGGAATCGATCCATTTTTCTTTTTTCGATGGCATTCTCTTCATTTTCATATAAAACTATATGAAAGCGGATGCCGGAATATGTTACTGTAAAATCCCTTTGATCAGAGGTTCTGCCTCCGGCTGATGGCCGGTGATGAAATAGGCACTCCGGAACTTTTCCTTCGCCGCTTCCAGGCGTTTCTCATCATTGGCATGAAGGTATCCCAGTACCTCTCCCTTTTTCACCGCATCCCCTTTTTTCTTCTCTAAGAGGATGCCAACAGACAGGTCGATCTCACTTTCCTTGGTCTCTCTTCCGCCGCCTAAGAGCAGAGAACAAATTCCGATATCCTCACAGGCAATTTTTTCTACAAAGCCGTCTCTGTCCGCACAGACAGGAACCACCATGGATGCCTTCGGCAGAAGCTCCGGATCCGTTACCGCCGCAGGGTCACCGCCCTGGGCCTCCACAAACTGCTCCAGCTTCCGTAAAGCACTGCCATCTCTGATGACATTTGTAAGCATATTTCTGGCTTCTTCGACACTCTCCGCCTTACTACCGGCAAGTAACATCCGACTTCCCAGTACCATACAAAGTTCTTTGAAATCTTCCGGGCCTTCTCCCCGCAGGGTTGCAATGGCTTCCTTCACTTCCAGGGCATTTCCCACGGCCCGGCCCAGCGGCTGATCCATATCCGAGATTATGGCAATAGTCTTACGTCCGGCATTCTTACCGATCTTCACCATTTCCTCCGCCAGAGCAAAAGCATCCTCCCTGCTCTTCATAAAGGCACCGCTTCCGGTCTTGACATCCAGTACAATGGCATCTGCACCGGCTGCCAGTTTCTTGCTCATGATGGAACTGGCAATCAGGGACATATTATCTACGGTAGCTGTCACATCCCGCAGGGCGTACAGCTTTTTATCCGCCGGTGCCAGATCTGCGGTCTGTCCCATAATGGCAATGCCGATCCGATTCACATTTTCAATAAACTGCTCCGTGGTCAGTGATGTGGAAAATCCGGGAAAGCTTTCCAGCTTGTCAATGGTCCCTCCGGTATGCCCCAGGCCTCTGCCGCTCATCTTGGCCACCGGGATCCCACAGGCAGCCACCATGGGTGTCAATGCCAGAGAAGTCTTATCTCCCACACCTCCGGTACTGTGTTTGTCCACCTTGCAGCCATGGATTCCGGACAGATCCAGCATCTCACCACTGTGTGCCATGGCCATGGTCAGTTCATAAGTCTCCTTCTCGGTCATCTTCTGAAAGTAGATCGCCATCATCAGCGCGGATACCTGATAATCAGGAATCTCTCCACGGGTATAGCCCTCGATAAAAAAGTGGATCTCTTCTTTCGAAAGCTCTCCGCCGTTTCTTTTTTTCATGATAATGTCATACATCCTCATAGGCTTTGCTCCTGTCTGCGGCAGTAGATTTCCCTGTCCGCCTTTTATATGCCGACTTTTTTACAGATGTCACTGATACAGCATTTTTCGCAGTAAGGATGGGTTCTGGCGGTACACACTTCTCTGCCGTGATATACCAGTCTGTGGCAGAAATCGCTGCCTTCTTCGGGCGGAATGATCTTCCACAGCTCCTTCTCCACCTTTGCCGGTTCCCTGATCCCGTCCACAAGTCCCATACGGTTCACCAGGCGGATACAGTGGGTGTCTGTCACAATGGCAGGTCTGCCAAAGACATCCCCCATGACCAGATTCGCACTTTTTCTGCCCACTCCAGGCAGAGACAATAATTCGTCAAAATCGTCTGGAACCTTTCCGTCATATTTATCCCGCAGAATCTTCATGCAGGCACTGATATCTCTGGCTTTGCTGTGACCCAGGCCACAGGGCTTTACGATTGCCTCGATCTCTTCCACCGGAGCCTCTGCCAGGGCATCCACATCCGGGAACTTCTCATACAGCTTTTCCACTACGATATTTACCCGGGCATCGGTACACTGAGCCGCCAGACGCACGCTGACAAGCAGCTTCCATGCCTGATCGTAATCCAGAGTGCAACCGGCATCCGGGTATTCCTTTTTCAGACGTTCTATAATTTCTAATGCACGTTGTTTTTTTGTCATATACTTCTACTTTTACTCTTTATTTATGGTAAGGTTCGTGCTGAATGATCCGGAATGCACGATAGATCTGTTCGCACAGGATCACTCGCATCAACTGATGAGGAAATGTCATTTTGGAAAAGCTTAAGGCCAGATCCGCTCTTTTACAGACACTTGGATGCAAACCAAGCGATCCGCCAATGACAAAGCAGATATGGCTTTTTCCTCTGACAGTGCAATCTTCAATCCATGCCGCAAATTCTTCGGAAGAAAAGTTTTTACCGGCAATCTCCAGCGTAACGATCAGGGCATCCTGTGGCAGTTTCGCCAGGATCCTCGCCCCTTCTTTTTCACGGATCTGATCTTCCAGAGCCGCACTGGCTCCATCCGGTGTCATTTCATCCGTCACTTCGATGATATTTAACTTCGTATAACGCCCCAGACGTTTGCTGTATTCTTCTATGGCGTCCCGGAAAAATTTCTCCTTGATCTTCCCTACACATACGATGGATATTTTGATCATTCTTCTGCTCCGTTTGTATCCGGGAAGATCTGTTCATAGATCTTTGTGTCAATAAGGTTCTCCAGCATCTGCTGATCCAGATTCATAAACTGATGATTCATCTGGCTGCGGATTACTTCGAATCTCTTGTAATAAAGAGCCTCTTCCGGTGTATCTGCAGCATTTTCAATCTGAGCGTCAATTTTTTCCGCCGTCAGATTTTCTTCACTCCACTTCAGAAGAGTATCCACCAGAGAGTTCTCGGACTCTGCCTTTTTCTCAAAAAGCTTTGCATTCCGCATGGATACCACGCCCATGACAATGAACAGAATGAAAACAGCACTCATCACTCCGTAGAACATATAGGGGTTGCCGATGTTCAAAGGAAGTACGCCGGTAATTCCCAGGATCATGACAAGCATTCCGAGGATTCCCACCACCAGCAGTACCCAGGCAGAGGAACGATTCTCCTCTGCTTTGGCTCCACTGTTCATATAAGTAAGTCCACCCTGGGCGGAAGCTGTTTTCAGCAGTTCTCCGGGATTGACTTTCTCCGATGCTTCTTCTGTCTCCGGCATCAGGAATTCATCTACCGCAGCCTCTTCCTCAGCAGCATTTTCCGTCCGCTCTTTTTCCTGCTGTTCCAGAAATACCCGGGCAATCGTCTTCGCCTGTTTTTCCTCTTTTGCATCTACAAACAGTTCATAGACCTGCTCCGCCTCATCGAAGGAAAGTTTGCTCTTGCGGATCCCATTGTATGTAAGGAAGTCTTTCAGTTTCTCCATTTCGTCCTGTTCACCGAACAGCACGGAAGTCCAGTCCGTCAGTTCTTCCTCGCTTACCAGCGTTTCTCCGCAATCGGGACATACGGTGATTCCTTCCCGATATTCGTTTTTACATTTCGGACACCATGCCATATACCAACACCATCCTTAATACTCGTAATCCAGGCAGGCTCTGTTGCCTGCCACGGATCCAATATATTCCTTTGCTGCCAGATGATCCGGATGCACCTGATAGGCAGCCAGCGCCTCAGTATCTGTAAACTCAGAGATCAGAGCCACATCCCGGTTGCTGCTGTCCAGTTCATTGATGATCACTTCCACCTTTACGGCACCGGGAACCTTCTCTTTGATGGGCTCCAGTAACTCCTTGATCTTCTCGGCGGTCTCTTTCTTTTCCTGTTTTGTCAGATTGCCTTCCAGACTCCACAGAACAATATGTCTTACCATGTAATCCTCCATTCCATCCTGTCTGTGGACAGGATCCGGGGTGTTTATTTTGTACTCAGATATTCGTCAATGCCTTTGGCAGCAGCTTTTCCTGCGCCCATGGCAAGAATAACGGTCGCTGCTCCGGTTACCGCATCTCCGCCGGCATAGACACCTTCCTTTGTGGTCTTACCATTGTTCTCGTCCGCAATGATGCATTTCCACTTGTTGGTATCCAGTCCCTTGGTTGTAGAAGAGATCAGAGGATTCGGGGAAGTACCCAGAGACATGATCACGGTATCCAGTTCCATCACGAATTCAGATCCCGGAACCTCTACCGGACGGCGTCTGCCGCTCTCATCGGGCTCACCCAGTTCCATGCGGATGCACTTCATACCGGTCACCCATCCCTTATCATCGGAAAGAATCTCAGTAGGATTGGTCAGCAGATCAAAGATGATGCCTTCCTCTTTTGCATGATGTACTTCTTCCACTCTGGCAGGCAGCTCCTCTTCGCTTCTACGGTATACAATGTGTACCTCCGCACCCAGACGAAGTGCGGTTCTTGCTGCATCCATCGCCACGTTACCGCCGCCGACAACGGCTACCTTCTTACCATGCATGATAGGAGTTCTGGAGTCGGGATCAAAAGCCTTCATCAGGTTGCTTCTGGTCAGGTACTCGTTGGCAGAGAAGACACCGTTGGCATTCTCACCGGGGATACCCATGAACTTCGGCAGTCCGGCACCGGAACCGATGAATACAGCCTGAAAACCTTCCTCATCCATCAGCTGGTCGATGGTCACGGATTTACCTACCACCACATTAGTCTCAATATGAACGCCGAGAGATTTTACATTCTCGATTTCTTTTGCCACAACACCGGTCTTGGGAAGACGGAACTCGGGAATACCGTATACCAGTACACCGCCTGCCTCATGCAGTGCTTCGAAAATGGTCACATCATATCCCAGCTTTGCCAGATCTCCGGCACAGGTAAGACCAGCAGGGCCGGAACCGATCACAGCTACCTTCTTACCGTTCTTCTGTGCTGCGGGAGTGGGCTTGATGCCATTCTCTCTTGCCCAGTCAGCCACAAAACGCTCCAGCTTACCGATGGAGATCGGATCTCCCTTAAAGCCACGGATACATTTTCCTTCACACTGGCTTTCCTGAGGGCATACACGGCCGCAGACAGCGGGAAGAGCGCTGGATTCACTGATAATACGATAAGCCTCTTCAATGTTGCCGTTCTTCACCTGTTCAATGAACTGTGGAATCTGGATTGCTACGGGGCAGCCCTTTACACACTGTGCATTTTTACAGTTAATGCAGCGGGAAGCCTCTTCCATTGCTTCTTCTTTGTTATATCCGAGACAAACCTCTTTGAAATTGGTAGCACGTTCCTTCGCATCCTGCTCTCTGACAGGAATTCTCTTTAATACATCCATTTTATTTTAACCATGCCTTTCTGATTTATCGTGTTCAAACTTTTGTATGACTACTGGCAGTTGCCGCAGCCACCGTGATGGGTATCTCCCTCTTCCAGGGCCAGCATTGCACGTCCTTCTGCAGTCTTGTAGATCTGCTGACGTCTCATTGCCTCATCAAAGTTTACTTCATGTCCATCGAACTCCGGTCCGTCTACACAGGCGAACTTTACCTTGCCGCCGACAGTTACACGGCATGCACCGCACATTCCCGTACCGTCTACCATAATAGGATTCAGACTGACAACTGTGGGAATCTCCAGTTCTTTGGTTAAGAGACACACGAATTTCATCATGATCATAGGACCGATGGCAATACACAGATCGTACTTTTTACCTTCTGCCACCAGATCCTTGATGGTCTGGGTTACCATACCGCTTCTTCCATAGGAGCCGTCATCGGTGGTTACATACAGATTTCCTGCGACAGCTTCCATCTCCTTCTCCAGGATCAGAAGATCTTTGGTCTTGCTTCCCACGATAACATCTGCAGCAACGCCATGCTCATGCAGCCATTTTACCTGGGGATATACCGGTGCCGCACCGACACCACCAGCCACGAAGAGGATCTTCTTTGCCTTTACCTCATCCAGAGGCTGTTCTACCAGTTCGGAAGGACATCCCAGAGGACCTACGAAATCATGGAAGTATTCTCCCTCGGAAAGCTGTGCCATCAGTTTTGTACCGGCACCAACGGTCTGGAACACAATGGTTACTGTTCCTTTTTCCCTGTTGTAATCACAGATAGTCAGAGGGATACGCTCACTCTCGCTATCCATTCTTACGATGACAAACTGACCGGGTTCACAGGTCTTCGCCACTCTTTTTGCCTCTACCTCCATCAGATAGATGTTGGTTGTCAGCTCCTGTTTTTTTACGATCTTATACATTTCTCTTTTTCCGTCCCTTCTGTTAGGATTATATATCTAAACGATCACCAAGCGTATAATGGCGGCCGCTTTCGTCGGTCTGCAATTTGTACAGTTCCCGGGTATAGGCATTTACGGCGAACAGATTCCCCGTCTTTGTGACTGTCCCATCTTCTCCCCGGTAGATCTCGGCAACAACATAGAAATCATCTATCTTGTTGATGTTCGTCACATACTGATACTGATAGAGATATGCCGCAGCGGATTCATCAAAGCTTCCGGATGCTTCCGTTATTTTACCACTTTCTATGGCATAATTCACTACTTTTGTCACGGCATCCTCCGGCATAAACTCCGTGTTCATGACCAGATTGTAGCTTTTCTCCACGATCTCGCTCTTTCTTCCTTCCGCAATGCGGATAAACCGGAAGACTGATTTGCCAAGAGGCATGGGGATGGGTCCATTATACACCGTGGAATTCTGCGTAGGATCGGAACCATCCGTTGTGTAATAAACATCATATCCGTCGGTCACCTCGATATTGATTGGGAATTCATAATCCCCACTGACCGCCGTTACCTCCGGAGCACTCAGTTCCTCGATCTCAATATGGTAATTTTTGGTAACCACTGGACTACTGATCCCATTCTCATTGATGTAGACGGCTTTGATACAGTAATCACCGCTCTCTAAAAGGATGGGTGCCGTATACAGCAGACTGTGTTCTCCCGGTTCGGTTTCGTCGGTAGTATAGTAGATCTTACCACTTCCGAAAGTTGTCAGTTTCAAAGGCTGGATGCTGGTATAATATCCCTCCTGCAGACTGAATTCCGGTTCCATTGCCATATAGCTCTGGTATTTACTCATAATATTTACATTACCACAGTTCAACAACAGATCATTAATGGTCTTATAATCTTCCCTGGCCGCATAGATGGCGATCAGCTTTCCATAAGCACTTTCCAGTTGTTCGGAAGTAGCTGCGGCATCCGCAACAATCTCCCGAAGCAGATATTCATATTCCATTTTGTTGTTCTTCTGAAAATAAATATCCGCCAGTTCAAATTTTAAGGTGATGTTCCCCGGATCGATTTCCAGCGCACGTTCATAACAGGTGATCGCCTGATCGTATTCCCCGGAAGCTACATACTCTCTCGCACTCTTTATCTGATATTCAGCGGAATGATAGTGGGAATAAGAGATTCCGAAACCGGTACATACCACCGCTACTACCGCAAGCACCAGGATCAGCACAATGAATTTCCAGCGAAAGGGATGTTTTGCCGTATTTTCCAGCGGTTCTTCATCCCAGTCCTGCAATTCCGTCATGCTCTGCTGTGCATCCTGATCGTCCGTGGCATCTTCTTCCGGTGTCATTTCCCTGGCAATATCATGCAGAGTCTGCTCCATATTGTATTCAATTTCCGGTTCAAAATCGGGAACAATATGGATATCCTCCCCACAGTGCTCGCAGTAAAGCGTACCTTCTTTCATTTCCGCCCCGCAATTCGGACACTTCATATAATTATCCTCTTACTGCCTGCAAGGATACCGATTCCAGGCAGTTATTCATCAGCATAGCTATGGTCATAGGACCTACGCCGCCGGGAACCGGAGTAATGGCGCTGCATACAGGCTCCACACTGTCAAAGTCCACATCACCGCACAACTTGTTTTCTTCGTTGCGGTGAATTCCCACGTCAATGACAACCGCACCCTCTTTTACATATTCTGCCGTGATCATCTTCGGCTTGCCGACAGCCACCACCAGAATATCCGCTCTTTTGGTTACTTCTTTCAGATCTTTGGTACGGCTGTGAGCCACCGTCACCGTACCGTTCTCCCGAAGCAGCAACAATGCCATGGGCTTGCCGACGATATTACTTCTGCCTACCACCACACACTCTTTTCCGGCGATCTCAATACCGGAACGCTTCAGCAGCTGTATGACTCCTGCAGGAGTACAGGACACAAAGCCCGGCTTGCCGATGCAGAGTGCACCGACATTCTGGGGATGAAATCCGTCTACATCCTTTAAAGGAGAAATGGAATCCAGTACCTTTTCTTCGTCAATATGTTTCGGTAACGGCAGCTGCACCAGAATGCCGTTGACATCGGTTCTGTCATTTAATTCCCGGATCAGCTCCAGTAATTTTTCCTCTGTTGTCTCCTCTGGAAGTTCATATGCCAGAGACCGGATACCTACATATTCGCAGGCCTTTTTCTTGTTGCGGACATATACGGAAGATGCGGGATCCGCACCTACCTGGATCACCACCAGCGTTACTTCGCAGCCCTGCTCTTTTAACCCTGCGATTTTTTCTTTGACTTCATCTTTAATCTGTGCGGAAATAACTTTTCCATCTATTAACTGTGCCATGAGACACTTTCCTCCTTACTAGAACAAGCCTACGATCCTACCGCTGTCATCCACATCGATATTGTAAGCAGCTGGAGCCTTGGGCAGGCCTGGCATGGTCATGACCGCACCGGTGAGCACTACAACAAAACCGGCACCGGCAGACACATAGACCTCTCTTACATTCAATTCAAAACCGGAAGGTCTTCCCAGTAACGTAGGATCATCCGACAGAGAATACTGGTTCTTTGCCATACATACCGGCAGATCACCAAAGCCAAGTTCCGTCAGTCTCTTTAACTGTTTTGCTGCCGCCGGAGCAAACACTACATCAGACGCTCCGTAGATCTCCTGCGCGATCTTTTTGATCTTATCCTGAAGAGACAGTTCATTTTCATATAAAACATGGAAGTGGTTCTCTTTTTCGTCGATTGCTTTTAATACTTTCTCAGCCAGAGCGATTCCACCCTCTCCGCCTTTCTCCCACACTTCGGAGAGTGCGAACTCACAGCCTCTTGTCTCACAGAATTCTCTGACATAAGCGGTCTCCGCCTCACTGTCGGTGATAAAAGAGTTCAGGGTAACCACTACAGGCACACCATATTTCTGAAGATTCTCAATATGTTTCTCCAGATTCACAATACCTTTTTTCAACGCTTCCAGATTCTCTGCTCCCAGATCCGCCTTTGCAACGCCACCGTTGTATTTCAGTGCACGGATGGTTGCTACCAGTACCACTGCATCAGGAGTAAGTCCTGCCTTACGACATTTGATATCGAAAAATTTCTCTGCTCCCAGATCCGCACCGAAGCCGGCTTCCGTGATGCAATAGTCTGCCATCTTCATGGCTGCCTTAGTAGCTCTGACGGAGTTACATCCGTGAGCGATGTTGGCAAACGGACCTCCGTGTACCAATGCGGGAGTATGCTCTAAGGTCTGGATCAGATTGGGCTTGATGGCATCCTTTAACAGTGCTGCCATGGCACCGACTGCTTTCAGCTGGCCGGCGGTCACCGGCTCACCCTGATAGTTGTAAGCCACAACGATTCTGGACAGGCGCTCCTTCAGATCCTTCATATCGTCTGCCAGACACAGGATCGCCATGATCTCACTGGCTACGGTAATGACAAAATGATCCTCTCTGACAAAGCCGTCTGTCTTGTTGCCAAGTCCTACCACAATATTACGAAGGACTCTGTCATTCATGTCCTCACAGCGCTTCCACACGATCTGCCGGGTATCGATGTCCAGATCATTGCCCTGCTGGATATGATTGTCCAGCAGCGCAGCCAACAGGTTGTTGGCAGAGGTGATGGCATGAAAATCACCGGTAAAATGCAGATTCAGTTCATCCATAGGCACTACCTGTGCATAGCCGCCGCCGGCAGCTCCACCTTTGATACCAAAGCAGGGGCCTAAGGACGGCTCTCTGAGCGCAATTACAGCCTTTTTGCCCATTCTGCCGAAAGCTTCTCCCAGCCCAACAGTGGTCGTGGTCTTACCCTCTCCTGCAGGAGTTGGGTTGATAGCTGTTACCAGAATCAGTTTTCCATTGGGACGATCCTGGATCTTACGTAAAAATTCTTCGGAAAGCTTTGCCTTGTATTTTCCGTAAAGTTCCAGGTCATCTGCTTCAATGCCAATACTTTCAGCCACTTTGGTGATGGGCTCCATTACCGCTTCCTGTGCGATTTCAATATCTGTTTTCATGTCCTTTTTCCCTCCGTTTATTCAGACAGTCTCGAACGAATGTCAGATTTCCTCCAACAGCTGTTCGAACTGTTCCATGCTCATAAGTACTTTTCTGGGTTTAGTGCCTTCTTCTTCACCTACCACGCCGTATTCGCAAAGCTGATCCATGATTCTGGCAGCACGGTTGAAACCGATTTTCAACACACGCTGCAGCATGCCGATGCTGGCCTTGTCTTTATCAATAATAAACCTTGCGGCCTCCTCAAAATATTCGTCTCTGTCGTTACCGCCACCAGAGCCGCTTCCGGAGGAACCACCTGACGAGCCGATATTTTTGATCTTCTCTTCAATATCTTCTGCATAGTTGCTATAGGTATTGCCCAGTGCCTGGTTCTTGAGATAATCCACCACATCGGATACTTCCTTGTCGGACACAAAAGCGCCCTGTACTCTGGCCGGTTTGGAATAACCCTGCGGGTAGAATAACATATCGCCTTTACCAAGCAATTTCTCCGCACCGTTCATATCCAGGATCGTTCGTGAATCCACACCGCTGGATACGGAGAATGCCACACGACTGGGCATATTGGCCTTGATCAGTCCGGTGATGACATCCACACTGGGTCGCTGGGTAGCGATGATCAGATGGATACCTGCGGCTCTGGCCAACTGTGCCAGACGACAGATAGATTCCTCCACTTCGCCGGGGCATACCATCATCAGATCCGCCAGCTCGTCCACGATAATGACGATCTGCGGCATCTTCTTCGGTGCTTCCTCTCCTTCCGGAACAGGCATAGTCTCTATTTTCTTGTTATACCCCTTCAGATCACGGACATTATAATCGGCAAACTTCCGATAACGGTCTTCCATCTCACTGACGCCCCAGTGCAATGCAGCAGATGCTTTCTTGGGATCTGTCACTACCGGGATCAGCAGATGAGGAATGCCGTTATAGACACTCAGTTCCACGACCTTCGGATCCACCATGATCAGTTTCACATCATCCGGATGCGCCTTGTACAAAATACTCATGATCAGCGTATTAATGCATACGGACTTACCGGAACCGGTAGCTCCGGCGATCAGCATATGAGGCATCTTGGCAATATCCGCCACCACAGTCTTGCCCGCGATATCCTTACCTACGGCAAATGCAATATTGGAATTAAACTCCTGAAACTCTTTGCTCTCTAACAGATCCCGGAGTGCTACTGTCATGTTCTCTTTGTTCGGGACTTCGATACCGATAGCTGCCTTTCCGGGGATCGGTGCCTCAATACGAATATCCGTTGCCGCCAGATTCAGCTTGATATCATCTGCCAGGCCTACGATCTTGGATACCTTTACGCCCTGTTCCGGCTGTAGTTCATAGCGGGTAACACTGGGGCCCTGGCTGATATCGGTAATCGTTACCTTTACACCGAAAGTATTTAACGTCTGCTGCAAGCGCATGGCGGTCTCTTTTAATTCTCTGGAGGAATCTCCTGTAGCTGCTTTTCCCTTCTGTAACAGGCTCAGAGGCGGAATTCGGTATTCTGCCGGAGGCTGTTTGGCCGCTTTCGCAATATCCTTATGTATCTGATCCTCTGCCAGAGAATTACCCTTTGGCGGCTCCGGTGCCATGATTTTCGGTCGTATGCGGCTTTCCGTCGTTGCTGTCTCTGCAGGTTCCCGCACGACAGGCTCAGGCTCCGGGATATCTTCCTTGTGAATCCGGATAGATTCCGCCTGAGGTGTCAGGAGTGCTGCCTCCTCCTGCCAGGATTCTCTGCGTTCAAAAGGTTTTTTGAAGGTAGCAGCACTGGTCACTTCCTCCACGGGGATCTCCTCGTAAGGTTCTTCTGCTGCGGCCTCCTGCATGGTCACCTGATGCATTCCCGTTACCTTGATCTTATCAAAATCGCTGGAGGTCACTCTGGTCTCTTCCACAACAGGAATCTCCTGTGCATCCTCTTCATAAACGATCTCATGAATATCTTCCCGTCTTCCCACAGGCTGTGCCTCCTGCTTTTTCAGGGAAGTGTCCATCATAACACCGCTGACTTTTTTCTCTCTGCGGGGAATGGCGTTTAAGATCTGCTCATTCTCTTTCTCTTCCGCACGGAGTCTGCGCTCTTCCTCACGGATCCGTCGTTCCTCTTCCCGGATACGACGGGCTTCCTCTCTCTGGGAATTACGTTCCTCCTGTTCCTGTCTGCGGATCTGTGCATTTTCCCGTCTGCGCACTGCATCCTCTCTGGACAGTTCCCGGATCCGGTCACCACCGTTTCGCATGCTGTTTAAGAAAGAACGCTCCGTTACCAGGATCAGACTGATCATAGAACACAATAAGACCACCAGAACCGTTCCTACCGTCTCCAGATAATGCAGCAACAGATAGCAGATACTTCCTGCCAGAATACCTCCGCCCTTTTTACCGGTACTGCAGTTTGTATATAACAGTTTGATATCATACTGTTCCATAGAGCCGGCAGTCCTGGCGATCAGATCACAGATCACACCGAGCATCAGAAACAATACGACACCTGCAATCATTTTGCGTACAGCGGTAGGGTTCCCCTCATTGGCGAACCAGAAAGCCACAGCCAGAAATATCACAATAGGTGCTATATATGCAGTAAATCCAAAGATACCGAATAAGACCCCGCTGATCGCATTGCCGACCGGGCCGATAATACCAAAATTACAACAAAATAATATCACCATTACCACAAACAAAACGATCAGACCGATCTCATGGAACAGTTCACTGTCCTGTGCTGTTCTCTGCACCTGCCTGCTGCGGCTGTTTGTGGTACTTTTTCTCGTCCTATTGGAAGATGATGTTCTTTTGCCTGATGAAGATGCCATGTCATCATACTCCTAACTTCATTATAGTCATAATTAGAAGTATATCATTTTTCCATGGCCTTGTCATCCCTTTTTCTGTTCCCTTCGATCATCTTCCGAAGCCTGCAGATGGCCCGGTCGATACCTCCCACTTCGTCAATAATACCGTGGTTCACCGCTTCTTCTCCCACCAGAATGCTTCCCACATCCTTCGTTAAGAATCCGGTCTCCATCATGAGTTCTTCCAGTTTTGTCCGGCTGATTTTACAGTGTTTGCATACAAAGCCCGTGATCCGGTCCTGGATCAGTTTAAAATATTCAAAGGTCTGGGGCACACCGATCACCATGCCATTCATTCTTACCGGATGTATCACCATGGTTCCAGTGGGTACGATGAAGGAATAGTCACAACTCACCGCAATAGGCACCCCGATGGAATGACTGCCACCCAGCACCAGGGATACGGTGGGTTTGCTTAAAGATGCCAGCATCTCTGCAATAGCCAGTCCCGCCTCCACATCTCCGCCCATGGTATTTAAAAGTACCAGCACACCGCCAATTTCTTCACTGTCTTCGATGGCTGCCAGTTGTGGCAGGATATGCTCATATTTCGTGGTCTTCGAATTACCGGAGAGATTATCATGCCCTTCGATTTCACCGATAATGGTCAGCAGATGGATCTTTTCCCCGGATGCCGCATCCGACAGCGTCAGTTGTCCCGTTTTTTCAATTCTTTCGTCTCTGTGTTCTTCCGCCTCGGTCTTCGGCGCTTCATTCTTGTTCTGATTGTTATCTTTCTGATTCTGCATGGCCTGTTTCCTCCCAGTTTCAATGATTTTATGATTTTGAAAATTTAAATAACAAAAAAAGACGACACAAAGGCATTCCACCTCTCGTATCGTCTTTTAGTATGTCCGTCAATCCAACATTTCATTAGGAAACCAACAGATTTTTAATGATCAAAATCATCGTCATCCGCTACCGGATAATCAAAATCACTGTCATCGTCATTATCCAGCTTATAATCCAGTACCTTAGGCACATGCTTTTTCGGCAGGGGCAGTGGATTTTCGATCAGCTGTATTTTTTCCGTTTCTACAGGCTCTTCCTGGAAATCCGCTGGCTCTTCCTCCGGGAATTCCTCGGTCTCCAGATCCTGTACTTTCAGCCGGGATCTGCGTTTCACCGTTTCCGTACTCTCCCTTTCTTTTTCCTGCATCATGGTCACATAGGGAATCAGGCTTTGTACTCCGGCTCCAATGAGAAGATAACGAAGCCGGACATGCATCCACATTCCCTGAATATCCGGGGTTGTGATCTGAAACGTCATCAGTAACTCCAACACAATCCACAAAAGGATCCAGATACTCTGACGTTCTCTGCGTTTCTGACACCAGAAACCAAATACACCGAGAATTTGCATTGTTACCAATAAAAAGATCAGAATCTTGCCGGCTACCACAGTATCCGCTCCGGTCGTCATAGTACCGTCGTAAATTGCAACCGGCCAGGAAAAAGCAGACGGTTGGAACAGCCGTCCCCATGCAGTGAGAACATTTCCCATAAGTTTCCCGCTGACACAGGCGTCTACTGCGATTGAAACAAAGAATCCGACTGCGCCTCCGAAAGCTGCCAGTAATGCTGCCCACATTCTATGTAAAAATCCCACAGTTTCCTCTTCCGCTGTCTCCAGTGCAAAAACCGAAAGTATCGGAAGATACAGTAATAAACCCGTGATATCCAGATAGGTCAGCACTCCCATTGCCACACCAGCGATAAAAAAACTGAGAATCGGGCGGACGCCCTTCTGTTCACCTTTTCGTCGGAAGGTATTCAGTGCTGCCGCAACCAGACACAGGCCTATCATCCATAACATCTGATAAAGTTCCTCCGGTCCCAATACTACTACCTTCCAGCACAATGGCCAGAGCATTCCAAATCCCAGCGCCGTAACTGCCGCAGCCGGTCCAGTTAATCGGCGGACCGCAAAATAACAAAGAATCCAGCCAAGAATCTGTAAGCCCGCCTGGAATCCGAGTGCCACGGTGATCTTATTGCCGAGGAGCAGCAAAAGCCCGTGCAGTATCTGCAGATACAGATAAACCGCGCCATGTACTACCTGTGGGATCTGCGTCTGTGTTGTCACTCGGACCGTATCAAACCAGACATCCTCCGCCGCTACATCCAGATCCATCAGCTGGATTTCACGAATCCTCAGGACAATCCCCGCCGCTACCAACAGCACTGTGAGGATTCCCTCGACCACAAGTGCAGTCTGCCGATTATCTACGTTTGTTTTTTTCTCTCTGCTCTTTTGCAGTCCTCTTGACAGCAGAAAAGCAACAAGCCCTGTGACAGCAAGCCATACACCTGCTATCACAAGGCCGATCCATTGGGATTCCTCCGGAGCGCTTGGCATAGTGACCATCATCGCTCCGGTTCCCGCCATAATTGCAGAAAGTAACCACAGTATTACACTTATTACATTCTTTTTATAATTCATTATTTCAGTACCTTTTCGATGTTATATCTGGGACGATGTTTTACCTCAATGTAAATCTTGCCGATATACTGGCCCACCAGTCCGATGGCCATTAACTGAATACCACCCAGGAACCAGATGGACAGGATCAGGGAAGTCCAGCCCGGTACCACATGTCCGGTACAATAAGAGATCAGCGCATAAATAGCTGCCAGAAGGCTTAAGGCCACAATGATCATACCGGCACCCAGGATCATACTGATAGGCTTCACACTGAAGGAAGAAATACCGTTGAATGCCAATGCAAGCATCTTCTTCAGAGGATACTTGGACTCACCGGCCACTCTTTCCTTACGGTCATAGTATACACAGTCCGTCTGATAACCGATCAAAGGCATCATACCTCTTAAGAACAGATTGGTCTCCTGATACTTGGAGAACTGTTCTACCGCGCGCTTGGACATCAGTCGGAAATCCGCATGATTGTAAACAGTCTTGACCCCCATCATTTCCATGACTTTATAAAATCCCTGCGCCGTGGTACGTTTGAAGAAAGTATCGGTCTTACGCTCCTTACGGACACCGTATACGATATCACAGCCGTTGTGGAACTTATCGATCATTTCCTCGATCACAGCTACATCATCCTGCAGATCTGCATCAATGGAAACCGTCACATCAGACAGATCCATGGCAGTGATTAGTCCGGCAGTCAGTGCGAACTGATGTCCCACATTGCCGGCCAGCTTTACACCGCATACCTGCACCGGATGTGCCTGATGCTCTTCTTCGATCAGCTCCCAGGTACGATCCTTACTGCCATCATTTACAAACAGAATAAAACTGTCTTCCGCGATCTTTCCCTTATGGATCAGATCATCCAGCACACCCCTCAGTGCCTCGGAAGCAATCTTTAACACCTCTTCTTCATTATAACAAGGAACTACAATTGCAAGTTTCTCCATGCTGTTACCCCTAACCTTTCAATTTATTCGTCCCAGTTATGATATACTGCCTGAACGTCATCATCATCTTCCAGCAGTTCCAGGGTTCTCTGTAAGTTCTTCACTGCAGTCTCATCGGTCAGTGTTACATAATTCTGGGGAATCATGGTAACTTCTGCACTGATCATGGGAATTCCGGCATCTTCCAGAGCCTTGCGTACCTCTTCGAAGTTATCGGGATCAGTCAGGATCTCGAAGCTGTCATCCTCTTCGGAGAAATCTTCCGCTCCGGCATCCAGAGCGGTCATCATCAGATCGTCCGCTTCCATATCACATTCTTCCTTGTCCACGATGATCTGTCCCTTCTTATCGAACATAAAGGATACACATCCGGGAGTACCTACATTACCCTGTCCCTTGGTGAATGCGCTTCTTACGTTGGCAGCGGTACGGTTGGTGTTGTCGGTAAGTGCATCTACGATGATGGCGATACCGTTGGGGCCGTAACCTTCGTAAGTCACATACTTATAGTTTACATTGCCCACATCTCCGGCTGCCTTCTTGATACCGCGCTCGATGGTATCGTTGGGCATGTTGTTGGCTTTTGCCTTGGCAATAACGGTTGCCAGTTTGAAATTGTTGGCGGGATCGGGACCGCCCTCTTTTACAGCGACTGCGATCTCACGGCCGATAATGGTAAAAATCTTACCCTTTGCAGCATCGTTCTTTTCTTTTTTATGCTTAATATTAGCAAATTTGGAATGTCCTGACATTTTTGTTACTCCTTTGAACTTAAAGTTTCTTTCTCTTTGTATGCGTAGTCTTTACGCAATAACGCTCTTTCTATCATAGCATTATTTTCTTTTTTCTTCAAGCACTGATTGTCCGTCTTCTGCATTCTGCGGTGTTTTTTCCTCCGGAAGCTTCCGGACCAACACACTTCCTATCATTTTTTTGACCACGGAAAGGATTTTAAAGTTGTATCCCTTATAGTCCACATCGAACTGCTCGTCCGGTTCCGGGATCCGGTCCAGTCTGGAGATCAGGAAACCGTTCAAAGTCTCGAATTCTTCCTCGTCGAAGGTAATACCCAGAAGCTCTTCCACTTCCTTTAACGGAGTCTTGCCTTCCATGACATATTCGCCCTTGCCACGGTTCTTGATGTATTCCTGATCCTCATCATACTCATCCATGATATTGCCGACGATCTCCTCCAGAATATCCTCCATGGCGATCAGTCCGTCGGTCTGTCCGTATTCGTCTACCACAATGGCCATCTGCAGCTTCTGGGACTGCATTTCCTTGAACAGTTCATCGATATTTTTCGTCTGCGGCACAAAATAAGGCTCTCTGAGCAGCCCGTCCAGTTTTGCGATAGGCAGGTCCAGCTTGTCATCACTGATATGGAACCGCATGGCATCCTTCAGATGCAGGATACCGATGATATGATCAATATTCTCCTCATACACAGGGTAACGGCTGTTCTTGCCTCCCAGCATGGAAGCAATGGCATCTTTCAGTTTCGTCTCACCATCAATGGCCACGATACTTCCACGATGTGTCATGATATCCTGGGCTTCCTTGTCTCCGTATTCGAAAATGTTGGAGATCATCTCCGCCTCACTGGCCTGAATGACACCCTGCTCATGACCTTCCTGCACCATATTGATGATCTCTTCCTCGGTCACATCATTTTCATCCGTATTGTTGCGGACACCGAAGAGGAACAGGATTCCCTTGGCTGTCAGATTCACCAGCCCCGTCAGGGGTGCCAGCAGTCTGGTGATAATATAAATCGGGTCAATACAGGCATACGCCCACTTCTCCGGCTGTCTGGATGCCATTTTCCGGGGAATCAGCACACCGAAAGTCAACAGGATATAGATCATGGCAATAAAAGACAATACCGTGGCAATCCCTGAAAGCACTCCCGTAGGCACATTCTCCAGAGACATGCCTCCCACATTGATCACATGAAGTCCCTTGTCAATGGTCTGCAGCCAGATATTCAGATAAAAAGCTCCCATTAAAATATTGATCAGCGTAATAACCAGCTGTACCGTATTGATATAGATCCCCGGACGGCTGATCATTTCACTCAGCCGCATGGACCGGCGATCCTTTTCTTCCTCTGCTTTATGTAGGATCTCCTTTTCATTCAGATTGTCGATGGCGGCATCAAATCCATAGAAAAACATATCCACCAGCAACAGCAGGAAAAAGAGAAAAATGGCCACAGGCCCACTCATGTCCATATTTTATTTCATCCTTTCGTATTTTATCCTATTTTCGGATACACTATGCATCGGGCTATGTATCCAGCTCCAGGCTGACTTTCAGTGCCCGGTTCACTCTCCGCATAATGTCTCCGTCCAGATGGCATACCTTATCTTTCAGCCTCTTTTTATCGATGGTGCGCAACTGTTCCAGCAGCACTACGGAATCTTTATCCATATCGTAGCGGCGGGCATTCAGTTCAATATGCGTAGGCAGCTTCGCCTTGTTCATCTTTGAGGTGATTGCAGCGCAGATCACGGTGGGACTGTGTTTGTTCCCCACATCGTTCTGGATGATCAGCACCGGCCGGATGCCGCCCTGCTCCGAGCCGATGACCGGTCTCAAATCTGCGTAATAGATATCTCCTCTTCTCATTTCTACTCCTTCATCAGCGATTTAACATAAGTATTGCCGATTCTTCCGGAGTTATACGAACACTTTAGATCCGTCAGAAATTTTCAAAATAATCTTTTACTTCTGTGATCTCACCATTTCGACGGTAGACTCTGGGAATTCGTTTTCCCAGTGTGCAGACAAACTCATAATTGAATCTGCCGGAAAGTTCTCCCAGTTCTTCCGCCGTGATCCGCTCCTGACCATCTGCGCCAAGGAGCGTCACCTTATCGCCCTCCATGGCTCCGGGAATTCCGGAAATATCCACCATGAACTGGTCCATGCAGACCCTTCCGAGGATGGGGGCCTTTTTCCCGTGGATCAGCACGTAGCCTTTTCCCGACAGGCTTCTGGGATACCCGTCTCCATATCCTACAGGGATGGTGGCTACTCTGGTATCTTTTGTTGCGGTAAACAATCCACCGTAGCTGACACTCTGCCCCGCATGGATCGTCTTGCAGTAAATGATATGACTGTAGAGAGACATTGCAGCCCGCAGAGGTACAATATCCTTACTTACTTCTTCGGAAGGATATAAACCGTAGGTCGTGATTCCCGCCCGTACCATATCCATGTTGGCCTGGGGCATTTCCAGAATTGCCGCACTGTTGGAACAATGCTTTACCGGAATCTCCAGTCCCAGTTCCGACTGTATTCTATCAATAAAATTCTGAAACAGTTCCAGCTGATGGTTGGCAGAAGTCTTATCCGCCTCATCCGATTTCGCAAAATGGGTAAAGATGCCTTCCACTTCCAGTCCGGGATGTTCCATGACAAATTTTACAAAATCCAGCCCTTCGTCATCCGGAGTGATACCGATCCTTCCCATGCCGGTATCCACTTTGATATGCACTTTGGCTTTCTTACCGGCCTTTGCTGCGGCCTCTGCCAGTTCTTCCACGGTATCCCTGCGATACACTGCCGGGCGGATCTCTTCCCGGATCATTTCCTCATAACAATAAGGAAAAGTATATCCCAGGATCAGGATCGGTTTCTTCACACTGGCTTCCCTGAGGACATGTGCCTCCTCGTAGGTAGCTGCCGCATAGCCGAACATAAAATCCACATCCTCCAGCATTCTGGCAATGGGAACACCGCCGTGTCCGTAACCGTCCGTCTTTATGACCGCCAGTATCTTCGTCTCCGGGGCAATATTTTCCTTCATATGGATCATATTCTCCCAAATGGCATCCAGATCTATTTCCGCCCATACTCGTTGGTAGGAATTCATCTTTTCCTGTAGTTTGCTTATCATTTCTTCACACTTTCTTTCTCATCATAGTCTTTCATCAGGCAATCCGCAATATCTCCCGCCATTACCCCATACTCCGTATGGAGCTTTGCCGCCAGCTCACCGGCTCTGCCATGGAGATACACACCGTTAACAGCTGCATCAATTGCATTCATACCCTGAGCTAAAAGTCCCAGGATCACACCCGTCAGGACATCTCCGCTGCCCGCAGTGGCCATACCGCTGTTGCCTGTAGTATTCAGATAAAATTCTCCCTGTTCTTTACATACAATCGTTCTTGCATCCTTGGCAACCGCCACACCGTGAAACCGTTCTGCCAGTTCTCTGCCACACTCCGGAAGCTCCTTCTTGCATTCCGGGATGGTCTTCGCAAGCAGTCTGGACAATTCTCCCACATGTGGAGTCAGAATGATAATTCTGCCTTCTGCCCCCTGGGTACGCAGCTTCTCTGCCAATTCCTTACCGTTTTCTTCCGCCAGAAGATTCAGTGCATCCGCATCCATCACTAATGGTTTTCTGCTCTTTTCCACTACTTTTTTCAGGCATTCCCGTGCCTGTTCCTCTCTGCCGATGCCGGGACCGACAGCAATGACATCCGCCCATTCCATGCTCTCGGACAGCTGTCTGCAGGATCCGTACAAAGCCTCCGGAATTCCCTGCTGTAAGATCTGCCGGTTCTCCTCTGCGGTGATTACTTTTACCATACCGGCTCCGGTACGATACGCCGCTCTTGCCGCCAGGATTGCTGCTCCGGCCATGCCGTTGCTCCCAGCCACCAGCAAAGCTTTGCCGAAGGTTCCCTTATTCCCGGAGGATGTTCTGTCCGGCAGATGCTGTTCACAGCTGTCATAAGTATACATCTCCGGGCTCTGTCCCAGAAAGCTCTCCGGTCCGATCCCCACATTTGCAATGTGTACCTGCCCGGCATAATCGGTTCCCGGATACATTACAAGGCCTCTCTTGCAGAAACCAAAAGTAATCGTTGCATCTGCCAGGAAAGCACAACCAAGCACCCGTCCGGTGTCCGAGCAGATCCCACTGGGAACATCCAGTGCCAGCTTAAATCCTTCCGCCACATTCATCTCTTCTACGGCTTCCGCATAGATGCCTTCCACCGGGCGGCTCAATCCTACACCGAACAAGGCATCTACAATCACATTATATTCATCTGCCTGCGTATTACTGTCTGTCTTCACCGGAAAATGTTGCAGGGTCTGCCACTGGCTCTTCCATTGCTCTGTGGCTTTCTCCGGATCTCCCACAAGTCGTACCGCTACCGTATAACCGTCCGCCGCAAGAAGTCTCGCCAAAGCCAGACCGTCTCCTCCGTTATTTCCCATACCAGCAAAAATGAGCACTTTTGTCCGTTCCTTCACGGCATCAAAGCGCTCTTTCAGAAAATCCTCCGCAGCCAGAGCCGCTCTTTCCATCAGAACCGGCCCCGGGATGCCGAGGTACTCTATGGTATTTTTATCGTATTGCTTCATTTCCTGTGCAGTTACCAGATATCTCATACTATTTTTGCTCCGGATTATATTTCATGTCAAACAGATTGACCACTTCTGCACCAAAAATATCATGCATGTAGTTGTAGATCTCCTGATTCTGCTGTTCCATCTGCTGTTTTTCGATCAGACGTTTTTTCAGTTCGATACGGATCGCACCCACCCACTCCGCAGTCTCTTTGATCTGTTTGTCATTATCCTTCATAATATCATAGCAGCAGTCCATAGTAAACATCATAAGCTGAAGATTTATTCTTTCGATCTCTCTGGGGATATCTTTTAACTCATCTTCGTATGCTTCCAGCTTCTCATTGCATTCCTCGATCAGGCGCTTATGATCCTCGATCTGTTTGTTCAGCTTACTGTTTTCGCCCTGCTGTTCCGCCTCATCCACCATAGGGACGATCTCTTTCATCAGCTTCTTTTTCAGATTCCGGATATCCTTCGACTCGGTATTGAGCTTACCTTGTCGTTTCAACAGCTGATTCAGGGCATCTTCCGTTTCTTTTAGCGGAACGGAACCGGTCTTATTCAACAACCGATACCATTTATTATCCAGTGTGAGTACGGGCAGATGCTTTCCCGTCAATGCACTTTTGAAAGCAGCCTGTCGGTCCTGTGCATTTTCTTCTGCGTTACCGTTGCCCATAATATCACTCCTTTGATGCCTTACTTCATGTTGTATTATTTCTCGGTGCGCTGAAATCATAAAAGCGGCTGCTTCGCATCCGTCATCGCCTTGCGACTTTTCCTTTTATTCATTTTCAGACACTCCGCCTATGAAATAAGCAATCATACGCTTGCTTATTTCATGTCTGAACTGTAACGGTTAATATTATAGGATAGCTTCATTAAGCTGTCGGACAGATGCACGTTCTCCACCTGAATTCCCTCGGGAACATTCAGATCCACATGAGCGAAATTCCAGATAGCACGGATCCCGTTAGCCACCAGCTTATCTGCCACTTCCACAGCACTGGTCTTTGGAATCGTCAGCACAGCGATATCGATGTCATTCTCCCGGATAAAGGATTCCAGCTGATCCATGGGCATGACCTTCACACCGCGGACATCCTTACCCACCAGTTCCGGGTTCGCATCGAACATTCCCTTGAAGATAAATCCACGACGTTCGAAGTTCATATAATTGCCCAGCGCTCTTCCCAGATTGCCGGCTCCAATGATGACGAAATTATGCTGCTTATCCAGTCCTAAGATCTTACCGATCTCACGATACAGAGATTCTACATTATATCCATAGCCCTGCTGGCCGAAACCGCCAAAATTATTAAAATCCTGACGTATCTGGGATGCGGTCACCTTCATCAGTCCGGAAAGTTCCTGCGAAGAGATGCGTTCCACACCTTCATCCTTCAATTCCCCCAAATATCGAAAGTATCTGGGCAGTCTGCCAATCACAGCCTGTGAAATTTCTTTTACTTCCAATACTTTCACCTCCGTTTTTTTAGTATACACCATATGTTAAAAACTTGTCAATGAATTGACAGGTTTTCTTCTTTTCGTTACAATGAAATTTAAAAAGCCCGGTCTCCGTGGGTTGGAAATAAAGGATACTTACTACCATGATATTATCTTGTCAGAATATTTCAAAAGCATTTGTAGAAAATCAGGTATTGAAAAATGTCTCTTTTCATATAGAGGATCATGAAAAAGCTGCCATCGTGGGCATCAACGGTGCCGGGAAAACGACACTGCTCCGCATCATCGTAGGGGAAATGACTCCCGATGACGGGCAGGTGGTTCTGGCGAGGGACAAGACCCTGGGATACCTTGCACAGAACAGCACTGTGGACACCTCTCACACCATTTACGAGGAACTGTTATCTGTCAAGGCGGATCTGCTGCGCCTGGAGGAAAAGATCCGGGAATGCGAAAACAATATGAAGCATGCCGAAGGAGATGCGCTGGAAGACCTGATGAAGCAGTACACCTCTCTCACCCATGCTTTCGAGACCGGCGGCGGCTATCTCTACCGTAGCGAGCTGGTCGGTGTGTTAAAGGGACTGGGTTTTACCGAAGATGAATTCTCCAAGCCGGTTGCCACGCTCTCCGGCGGTCAGAAGACCCGTGTGGCGTTAGGACGGCTTCTGTTACAGAACCCTGATCTCATTATCCTGGACGAGCCGACGAACCACTTAGATATGAATTCCATCGCCTGGCTGGAGACTTATCTGTTGAATTACAAGGGAGCCGTTCTCATCGTCTCCCACGACCGGTATTTTCTGGACCGGATCGCCGGGAAAGTCATCGAGATCGACCAGTCCAAGGCTACGACTTTTATGGGAAATTATTCCGATTATGCCGTAAAAAAGGAACAGTTGCGCGTTGCTGCCTGGAATGCCTATATGAACCAGCAGCGTGAGATCAAGCATCAGGAAGAAGTTATCGAAAAATTAAAGTCCTTCAACCGGGAAAAATCCATCAAGCGTGCGGAAAGCCGGGAGAAAATGCTGGACAAGATCGAGGTCATCGAAAAACCCTCCGAGGTCCGCACGGATATGAAGCTGACACTGACGCCCCGGATCTTAAGTGGCAATGATGTGCTGACTGTGGAGCATCTGTCCAAAAGCTTTGATTCCCATAAGCTTTTTACCGATGTTAATTTCGAGATCAAGCGCGGCGAACACGTGGCGATCATCGGTGATAATGGCAGCGGCAAGACCACTTTGCTTAAGATCTTAAATGGTCTCGTTCCTGCCGATCAGGGCACCTTCCGCTTAGGTTCCAATGTGGAGATCGGCTATTACGATCAGGAACATCATGTGCTCCACAGCGAGAAGACATTGTTCGAAGAGATCTCGGACGATTATCCCTACCTGAACAATACCCAGATCCGCAATGTGCTGGCGGCTTTCCTCTTCACCGGGGAGGATGTGTTCAAGCGTATCAGTGATCTGAGTGGCGGCGAGCGCGGTCGTGTATCTCTCGCCAAGCTGGTACTCTCCAACGCAAACTTCCTCATCCTGGATGAGCCGACGAACCACTTAGATATCATGTCCAAGGAGATTCTGGAGGATGCCCTGAACGGTTACGAAGGAACGATATTGTATGTCTCCCATGACCGTTACTTTATCAACCGTACCGCCCACAGGATCCTGGATCTGACGGAGGGACAATTCGTAAATTATGTTGGAAATTATGACTATTATCTCGAAAAGCACGACACCGTGATGGCTGCAATAGAAGCCAGTGTTCCACAGAGTGCTGACGCAGATAACACAGTTGCCGCTAAGGTTGCAGAATCCGAAGTCAAATTGGACTGGAAAGCCCAGAAAGAAGAACAGGCACGACTCCGCAAGAAAGAAAACGACCTGAAAAAATGCGAAGAACAGATTGCCAGACTGGAAGCCCGTGTCTCCGAGATTGACACCGAAATGTCCGATCCCGCCATCGGCACCCAGGTGGCAAAGCTTCAGGAGCTGTCCAAAGAGCAGGCCGCCTGCCAGGAACAATTGGAAAAATTATATGAACAGTGGGAAGAACTGGCAGAGTAAATTGAGAGTTAGTGAAACAAATCCACGAACGCCCATGGCGGACGGAATGTC
>OIWT01000808.1_pt1 | contig 41600 bp, 32 predicted proteins | sample 1587701 | NCBI WGS metagenome assembly OIWT01 (sample SAMEA3888904, study PRJEB22519) | human gut metagenome | biome: human gut; feature: human-associated habitat; material: faeces | place: Denmark | collected 2009 | reverse complement strand
TCTCAAATCAATGGGAAAACAAATAGTTCCACTAATTATGGAACGAATGATAAACCCTTGCGATTTTTATTTTCTTGTTCTTTATGAAGCTGTTCTGGAAGGAAATGAAACGAAAGACGATTCTAAGTTTAGCGAAAGCGAACAAATCAGGGCTATAAGGTGTGTAAAAAAATGGCTGGAAAAACAATAATAGACTAGTTCTTCTATTATAATTGAATCTACATCATTTCTCCTGTGCCGCATAATATAGTAGTAAGTTTGCTCCGCAAGGGGTATTCCATTCGGGATGTGGCGAAGTTAAGTGGAAAGGACGTGAGTACCGTACAACGAGTGAAGCGATTAATAAAAGTACAATCACCGCAATAATATTATTGATTTTACGTTCTTTTCAAAGAAATGGTTTGTGCAATAGTGGCTTATAGGCTAAAAGCACTACCTTTGCAAATAATATCAAAATAGAGTATAATGGAAGGAAACAATATAACAGTAGATAAAGCTGTCCAAACCATAAAAGGGGCTATTTTGCGAGCTCAAGCACAGGCAAGCCAGTCAAGTAATGCCATACAATTGTCTTTATATTATGGTATAGGACGTTATGTGTCTATCAATTTACAGCAAGCACATTGGGGCGCAAAGGCTCTTGATACTATTAGTGACAGGCTGCAACGTGAATTACCAGGATTAAGAGGTTTTTCTTCTGGTAACTTGAAGAAAATGCGTATCTTCTATGAGGAATGGCAATGCCTTTCAATTGGTTCGCCAATGGCGAACCAATTACAACAGCTTGAAAATAAAATAGAAGATTTCGTGGGCATAAGTTTTACTCATCATATGGAAATTTTGCATAAAACTACCAATTTAGATGAGCGCATCTACTATATACATCAAGTGAACTTGCATCATTGGAACAAGTACGTATTACGGGAATACTTTCAGATGACTTGTATCACCACCAAGGCAATATGCCTAACATTTTTCCGATAGCGATACCAGGCATCAAGCAATCAAGGAGTAAGGCTATAATGTTCTCGCAAGTTCAACATAGAACTGCAATTCCAAGTTCAGGTGTAGCTTGACCCAAGTTTGATCCCTCACTAAAGGTTTTTCTTGCTATCCAGCTTTTTGCGATTCTCATTTGCACCGCTGTGTACTACAAACTTTTTTGGGATTTTGAATTTTCTGAATGGCATTTTACAAAATGGCAAGATAAAGCCCTATGCGAGGAGGTGTCACGGATGCCGCAAATAGTTTGATTTTACGAAAGTAGCGGAGTGAAGCTTGCCGCGAGAAGTCAGCAGGCGCCATAGTAATGCAATAATCGATAAGATAGCATGAAGGACAGAGCCTAACAATTTTAACCCCAATCGGTCATTAGGAAATGACCGATTGGGGTTAAAAGCGGCCTGAAAAACGGAGCATAGCCGTTCACCAGTTGCGAAGGTGCGTGACAGACCACGCTTACGACTCAATTACTATTATGTTTAAAAGACATTTTCCCCAAAGCGTTGAATGATGTCGGATTTGACTTGAGTCTGTACGCCTTGTGTCACTTTTTCCAGCACAAGTATCTGGTGAGGCAATGGTATCAGACTACTTTCGTTAGGGGCAAGCAGTCGTTTCTGCGCCATCTCCTCTTTTATTCTGGCCGCGATAGAGACGTAGCGCACATATGCCATGCCCGAACCGACGGTATTTACATCATCTTCCACCAAGTCCGTGCGTTGCACCTGCATGAAGGTGTTGTCTTCCAGCACATGCACCCACAGCGTTTCCATGCCGGACAAGGTCTTGCTGCCTATTATTTCCACACTTTTGCCTTTATATCTCATTTGCCTTCTGTTCTTATGTTCTACGTGTCTATCGTCAGCACTTCATGTCAAAGAAATCGGGATTTCTCAACACGTTATTCATGTCATGTTAAGAAAATCGGGATTCTTTAACACGTTACTTAGGTCATGTTAAGGAATTGGTGATTTTTCAACATGAACAGATTCAACACCATCTGCATGATCAGCCTCTTGTTGTTCACTGAAGGTAAGGAAGAGCCTCTTTTACGACATCTTTTACGTCATCATTTGCCTCTTTTACGACATCCGCCCCATAATTGAGGTTCCATAGAGTAACATGAAATTCTGTCGCATTGGAACAAAACTCAGGTGCATGATAATTTTCCAAGTTTTCAAAATGCTTATACTCGCCAATAATCTTCTTCATTCCACTGCCTCTACGTTCCATGAGTTTCAAGCGATGGAAAAAGTCTGCAATTCAACGAGTGTTTTGGTCGTTTCCTGATGACCAATTTGGGTAAAAAGCGGTCTGAAAAACGGAGTCTTGCCGTTCACCAGTTGCGAAGGTGCGTGACAGATCACGCTTACGATTCAATTACTATTATGTTTAACCCAACTTGCAGCTTTTAGTTCACACGATATACCGAACTCTTAAAGTTTGTCAACAAAATCCTTGTCTTGGATGATATTTGCTTGATATGGGCCCTTTCTGATTCTTTGCTCTCGTAAAAAATATTAAACGGTTCTCAAACCCCAAAATGTGTGGTACACTGGGGGTTGCATGATGTTTGGATTTTGCCTAACTTTGCAGCGATGTATATCAAGGTCCAAACAAGAACAAAAATCCATCCCTCTTTGTTCGTATAATGACATCCACGCTTTCGACCTGTGCGCAATTGGAACGTGATAATATCTCATTCCGATTGCAGTCAGGAAGGAAGCGGTATATAGAGAAAGGTGGAAAACTCGGGCTCAAGGTTGGCCCTGTAAAAACGACAGCACAGATGAAAGCCGAATATAGGGAAGTAATAAGTCTGCTCCGCAAGGTGGGCATTCGGGATGTGGAGAAGTTGGGTGGTAAAGGGGTAAGTACCGTACAACGAGTGAAATGTAGGCTTAACTTGTGGTGAGTATTTTTCATCAAGTTGCTAAATAGACATAAATGTTGCTGTGTTTATGCGGAATTGTGGAGTATTATAATTACCTTTGCAATCAAATTCGCATCTGAATATGGCAAATAAAGAATTAAACAGGCTAAAAGTAGTTCTTGCTGAAAAAAAGAAAACGAACAAATGGCTTGGTGAACAACTGGGAAAGGATAAAACAACCATGTCAAAATGGTGTACTAATACTTGTCAGCCAGATTTGGGGAATCTTATGAAGATAGCCAAACTGCTTGAAGTGGGAGTGGCAGACCTTCTCAGGCAAGATAATATAGACTGATAAAATGGCAACAGACAATAAAGATAACAAACTCTCCATAGGGAGCGGTGATTATGCAGAGATACTGCGACACGCTGTCGCAGTAATTGAGCATGCACGGACGGAGATAGCCCGACATGTCAATGGCTATGTCTTTACTGCCTATTGGGAGATTGGTCAAATGCTTCATGAGTGCAAGATTGAAAGTGGGTATGGTGATCGTGTAGCAAAAAGATTGTCTGCAGACCTGAAAGAACGCTATCCCAAGATGGGTGTTTCACCACGAAATCTGTGGGACATGAAGAAATTCTACGAGCGTTTTTGTCACTCGGACATAAAAGTGCGACAAGCTGTCGCACTTTTACCATGGGGACATATATTGCAACTTCTTCGGAAAGTTGGTGATGATAATGCAGCAATGCTTTCCTATGCAAAGGAGACACGCTCTAAAGGTTGGAATTGCGACTTGTTGCTCAATGCCATTAATCTCAAAATGTATGAGACACAGGCATTGGCACGAGTAGAGGTGGAACTCGCACTTGAAGATATGGGAAAACCTATCGGAGTGGCGGATTGTCAGTTGATAGTACCGAAAGAGAAATAACAGAAAGTCCTTGCTGACGAGGTCAAGGCGTTTAGTGAGGAGAAAGAAAACAAAGAAATATTATAACATGGACATTCAAAGAATAAATCTGCATACATCCGCTTTCAACGAGATAACGCATTACATTGAGAGCGATAATGGTAAAGAACAGGTTGAAGTCTGGTTTGCACGCGAGCTTCAGTCGGTTCTTGGCTATGCACGTTGGGAGAATTTTACAATAGCTATAGGCAGAGCTGTGGAATCATGTAAATCACAGAATATCAACGTGGATGATCATTTTCGTGAGGTCACGAAAATGATAAGTTTGGCAAAAGGTGCTAAGCGTGAAGTCAAGGACTATATGCTCACTCGTTTTGCCTGTTATCTCATAGCTCAGAACGGTGATCCAAAGAAAGAAGAAATAGCCTTTGCACAAGGTTATTTTGCATTACAGACAAGGCGAGCAGAACTTATAGCCGAGCATTTGCTGCAAGTTTCACGTCTGGAAACACGCGATCGGTTACGTGCTTCAGAAAAGCAATTGTCTCGCAATATTTATGAGCGTGGTGTTGATGACCGTGGATTTGGTCGTATACGTTCAAAAGGCGACACGGCTTTGTTTGGCGGACATACCACCGAAGACATGAAACTTCGCCTCGGCATCAAGTCAACACGCCCGTTGGCAGATTTTCTTCCTACGCTGACCATTGCTGCAAAGAACCTCGCAACAGAAATGACAAACTACAATGTGGAGCAGAAAGACCTTTATGGCGAACCGAGCATTACTGCCGAACACATTCAGAACAATGTAAGTGTAAGGCAGATGCTGGGGCGACGAGGCATAAAGCCCGAAAACCTTCCTCCTGCTGAGGACATAAAAAAAGTGGAACGCAGAGTGGCAAGCAACGAAAAGAAAATAGAAAAGACTTCAAGTAAATTGCCAAAGAAGGTAGAATGATATTGAATACTTGCTGACGAGATTAAGGCGGTTTGTGAGGAGAAAGAATGATAAAAAAGAAAAATATTTAATGATGCAGAAATATAAGGGTATAGATTTGTTTTGTGGTATTGGTGGATTCCGTCTTGCCATGAAAAGTAACAATGTCAAATGTGTATTCTCGTCCGATAACGACAAGTTTGCACAACAAACCTACGAGGCGAATTTTCACGAGATTCCGACTGGTGATATAAAGACTGTAGAGGCAAAGGATATACCCCATTTTGATATTCTAACAGCTGGATTTCCATGTCAGCCGTTTAGTTATGCAGGAGAAAAACAAGGCTTTAATGATGAAGTTAAAAGTTAAGTCGCTGATGTTCAATGCGAACTATACGAAATTAATTTTCGACATGTCCCGATGCCGACCGAACCGAACTTTAATTAGTGAGATTGTCAAAGAACTCATTGGCTGGCAGCCTAAGGCTGTGTAGCCATATACTCAAATTTTAACGAACTATTGTATTATAGTTAAAGTCTATAGTGAAGCGACGGCTTAGTAGCTCTCTATCTCTTTCTGAAAGAGGCAAAAGAGCATTCCGTCGTGCCATTATTTTCTGTATTTTGTCCATACGTTTGTAGCTTTTTGCAAGAAAACACTTTAAATGGTATATGGCGTATACCTTTTAGGGTGATTTCTTGCAATGTTTTGTTGTTTAACTATCATTACGCCATCCTGGTCAACCAGCAGCTTCGTGAATTCAACAAGCAAGTGCAAATTTACTCATTTTGTGGTTCATCCGAAAAATCGAGTGATAGGTTTTGTTCATAGTTGTTTCCCTTGCAGCAACCCTTGGTCAGCATGGGCCTCGAAGAGGCGATGTCCCCGCGAAGCTGTTCCATTACATGGCACTCTTTCTCGCCATGGCATAACTTGAGCAAGCTCAGTTCTGCTCATGGCTTACCGAAAGAGTTGTTACTTGTTGTAAAAGTTGTTCAAGTTGTCTTCTATGTGTCCACGTCGAATCACTCCATTTTCCGGAAGAACCTAATTGTTGAACATCAGAAATGCAAATATTGTCTTCTAAAACATCAACTTTAAGATGCTTGCACGAAAAGAGACGAGGAAGCAACAGCAATGGTTTCACACAACATTATGAACGCAGAAAGGCTCCATAAAGCGGCATGTTGGAGATATTCTCTTGTTGACGATAAGGCAACATAGAATAACGGATGGCAGATATGTCAGGGTGCGCCTTAAGATAGTTATGCAATGAGGTGGCTTTGATGCTTGTACCGCCTTTTACTTCTATAGGCAATAATGCCCCGTCACGCTGAACAAGGAAATCCATTTCCATACGAGAAGTATCAGAACTGTAATAATAGATGTGGGTAATACCCGATGCAAGCAACTGCTGAAGAACATACTGTTCAGTGAACGCTCCTTTATACTCCGTGAATACGTTATCTCCAAGCAACACATCCTTTGCTGCGGTATCAGCCATAGCTCCCATCAGTCCACAATCGCACAGATACAACTTGAATGCCGATAAGTCTTCATAAAACTTCAACGGCAACTCAGGCTTTGTCACCTTAGTTATTTTATAGACCAAACCGGCATCCACTAACCACTGTATGGCTAACTCAAATTCCTTGGCTCTGCCACCCTTCTTCAATACCCCATAGACAAACTTCTTATTCTCTTTTGAAAGCTGACCGAGTATGGACTGCCATACCATATCTATGCGAGGCACCTCCTGTGCAGGAGCATGCTTGGAGAAGTCGCTTGCATAATTGGAGAGAATTTCGTTCTGAATAGTGCGCACTTGGCCGAGCATTTTGTTTTCCACATACATCTTCACAACTTCAGGCATTCCGCCCACGTAATAGTATTGACGCAAATAGTCTTTTAGTTTTTCGTGGAACGCATTCATCAATGCATAATCCTTGCTGTGCATCAGCTTGAGCAGCCGGTCCTCTCCCATAGCCATAAGAAATTCTTCAAAATCCATGGGGAATAGACGCATTGTCTGAACCTTGCCTACGGGAAATGACACACCTGCATGCAGGGCACCCCCCAACAGCGAACCAGCCACCACAATATGATACTCTGGAGCATCTTCGCAGAAATACTTCAAAGCTTCCAACGCCTGTGGGAATGCTTGCACCTCATCCAAGAATATAAGGGTTTTACCAGGAATTATATCCACACCAGTCAAAGCACTTAATCCTCGAATGATTCTCGCCGTATCGAAGTCGCCTTCATAGATGGCTTGCAGGTTATCATTTCTATCGCAACTTACATAAGCAAGATTGTCAAACTCTGCTTGACCGAATTCTTTAAGAATATAAGTCTTGCCACATTGTCTTACTCCGTTTAATATCAATGGCTTATGAAGCTCTTGATGCTTCCATTCCACAAGCTTGGTATATATCTTTCTCTTCATATCTTTACACGTTTAGACACATAAAATAGTCAGATCATCACACTTTTCGACACATGACAACGTCGAGAGTTTACACTTTCTGACACATAACGTCAATGCAAAGCTACACTTTTCGACACATACAGCCAAATAAACATTGAGCACAAAGTGGAATATTAAGATATTTTAAAACAAGAAGAACTATTATAATCGATGTAGCGAATGTTGACGATGAAAGAACGGTGAATGCGCTTGCACCTATCATCGTGGCATATTCTTCTGTGATCGACTCAACCCTCGGTCTAAGGTGTAGATCGTTCGGTTGTCGGAGGCGTGTGCAAAGCCTAATCATGTATTCTTCGGATGCCCAAAAAGACCGAAAGTAACCGGAGTAACCGAAGTAACCGTCATGTAAAAAACTGTGTTTCTCGGGGAGAAATTTTTGCAACCTCGGGAGGAAACAAACTTTCTGCCAATTGATGGTTGATTCTCAATGCTGTACTGCGATGATATTCTATTCCAAAGATATTCCATTCCATGACAGTGATACTTTAGTAAAAAATATCTGAAACAGATAGCTCTCAATGTGTCGTTTGCGGAAAAATGCATACCTTTGCAGGTGAAGGCAATGGGCGCTTCTTTTATGCAATTGACAGTAACCAATAACAGAACAATATGGAAACAATAAAGTTAAGCAATGGCGTGGAAATGCCGCAGGTGGGATATGGTGTTTATCAGGTGGAGCCTGAGGAGTGTGAGGCTCTGGTAGTGGATGCCATCAATGTGGGCTATCGGATGATCGATACGGCTCAGGCTTATCTCAATGAGGAGGCTGTGGGCAGTGGGTGGAGAAAGAGTGGCATAAGCCGTGATGATCTATTCCTTGTTTCAAAGGTGTGGCCTTCCAATTATGGCGAGGGCCAGACCATGAAAAGCATCGACGAGAGTCTGCGCAAGCTGCAGACGGACCATATCGACCTCATGCTTCTTCACCAGCCTTACTGCGATCGCTATGGAGCCTATCGTGACTTGGAGAAGGCCTACAAGGCCGGCAAGCTCCGTTCCATCGGCGTGAGCAACTTCTTCCCAGACCATTTGGTTGACCTTGCCTCCAACATGGAGATTGCACCGATGGTTAATCAGATGGAGACGCATGTCTTCGACCAGCAGCGCGAGACTCGCAGATTTATGGACGAGTTGGGTACGCGTCTCATGGCGTGGGCTCCTTTGGCAGAGGGTGCCAACGGACTGTTCTCCAATCCGACCCTTACACAGATCGGAGAGAAGCACGGCAAGACGGCGGCGCAAGTGGCGCTGCGCTGGTTGTTGCAGAACGATGTGATCATCATCCCGAAGACCGTCCATAAGGAACGGATGCAGGAGAATCTGAATCTGTTTGATTTCGAACTCGACGCTGACGACATGCAGGCTATCGCCACCCTTGACACGGGCCATAGCCTCTTCCTCGACCATCACGACGGGGAGGTGACCAAGCAGTTTATGGAGTGGCGAGCTGTGGTGAAGCCTACAGAATAAACAGGAGAAGACTTAGATCTCATGGCGAGGCATGTCGTCGATGAGGTCTTTGAAGAGGGCGTTTTGACGCAGAATGGCCTCATTGCCTGTGATGATCAGTTGTTTTCTGGCTCGCGTTAGGGCGACGTTGAGTTTGCGGTCAATCACTTTGCCGTCCTCCACAAAGCAGTTGCTGGTAAGGAAGTCGAGCTGGTAGCGGTTTTGGACGGTGAAGGAGTAGATGATGATGTCGCGCTGAGACCCCTGGTATCGCTCCACGGTGTCGATGCTGATGGGGATGAGGCTGGGAATGTCCAGACGATTGATTTCTTGCCGTATCATCGCTATCTGATTGCGGTAAGGCACGATGACACCGACGGTTTTGGACGGGTCGAAACTCGTGCCGGAGAGCGTGTGGATCGTCTTGAGCAGTTGTGCCACGATACGTGCCTCCTCCGTATTTACTTTCTCGCTCACTCCCGCCTGCCTACAGTTTTTGGACGGGAAGAAGAGACGACGGTTTTTCATGAGCAGACGGCTCAGGGGCGACAAGGTCTGCTGAGCGGAGGAGGGCACGGATGGGTAGATGGTGTCCTCCAACTGGTGGGGCAGCGGGACGCAGAGAAGTTTTTCGCGCTCGTAGAACCGACGGTTGGGGAAGTCGGCTATCTCTGGATGCATGCGCCCTTGGCGATGCAGGATGCCGATGAAATCGGTCCTTTTGGCTGCTCGTTCCGTATTGATGAGCCGCTCGAAGAGCGAGTGGCGGCAGTCGGTAAGCTGGATGTCCTGGAGGATGGGCTCCTCTACGACTGATTCGGCGGCATCCTGCTGCACGACAGCAGGCAACTGTTTGTGGTCGCCAATCAGCACAAACTTGTCGATGCAGCAGCGTCCGTTGCAGTGAGCTCCGAGGATGCCCATGAGGTTGGGTTCGAGGATCTGGCTTGCCTCATCGACGATCGCCACATCGAAGTGCTTCACCTGGAAGAGGAAGGGGCGGGCCGCAAGGGTGCTCGTCGTAGCCACGACGAGGGAGGTCTGGTCGATGATCGCCTTGATAGCCGACAGGGTAGGCCGCGCCGTCAGTCGCTCGCTCAGTAGGTGGGACTGGTACCGTGGGTCGCAGCTGTAGGCGCTACCCAAACGGATGAAGTCGATGTTGTTGTCCACAAGCATGCCGCAGATCTCGTCCACGGCGCGGTGGGTGTAGGAGAGCAACAACCCATTGCCACCAGTAGGCCTCTCGGGAGTGGGCAGCAGGATCAGTTCGCGCACCAGATACTGAAGCGCCATCGAGGTCTTGCCCGTACCAGGAGGACCTACAAGTAGGAAGTAGTCCTGCGCCTGCTTCGCTTTTTCCACGATTTCATCGTAGTTTTTATTGTAGCTTTGGGATAATCGCAGGGTTTTGTCTGCCATGGGAGGTCGCTTTGCGAGTAGTACGTCGCGGCGTGCCTCAGGTGCCGTGACAAAGGTGTAGAGCCCGCCCATTGCCGAGGTTGATCCGATGTCGCTGCCCGCATGCTCAAGGCAGTACCACCGCTTGTCGTCATCTACTTGGAGGATATGTGGGTTCTGTTGTCCGTCGTTGAGATGGACGACGAGCTGGGTGGGTGTGATTTCCTGGAGCGTACCCTTGTGGAGTATGCTACGCCTCACGTCTGGAGCCTTGTCTTGGTCGTAGGCGTAGAGATAGACCATGTCTCCACGTCGGAAGTTAGGCAGGAAATCATCCTCTTGTTTGGGGATAAGGAGCGTGAAGGTGTCGTAGCCTCCCGTGCCATCCGATTTTTTGTCAACGATGCGCAGACGGGTAAAGATATTGCCTGTTTCCCGCTTCATGCTTAGTGGCATGTTCCATAGGTCGGCACCTGCCGAACCCACACCCTCCTGCGCGCCAACCTTGGCGACGATCTGCTCCCGCATCACAAAGCGCATCATGCGGCAGAAATAGGCTCTTTCGAGCGGTTTCATCGTTTGTAGCGGCGTAGTAACGGCCTCGATCTGAGGTTGTAGGTATGCATGGAAGAAGTAGTCGTCGAGGTGCTCCGTATTGAGCGTAGAGACATGGAGGTGGGGGAGAATGCGCTCCAGTCCGTGGGATGCCATCCAATACTCCAAGGCGACGACTTGGTTGCGATACTTCAGTGCTTCGCGTAGGAGCTTTCTTAGCGGCTCCACTTGCATCAGACCGTCGGGCAGCGGGTATTTTGAGTAAAGCAGATAGATATCGGCATGTTTTGGGCTGAGGCCGAAATTGTAGCTCAAGACGCCGAAGTAGAGCAACACCTGTACATAGTGTTTCTCGACATGAAGCGAACCATAGCGGTTGCGCATGTGGCGCTTGAGGAAGTAGTTTTGTCCCGATTTCTGCTCCACAAGTAGTCGCAGGTCGGTCGTCATGAGGTCGACGCGTCCCTGGATGCCCAATTTCTCGCAGATGAAACTCGGTTCGAGGATAGCCTTCTCCTTATTATATCTGCCAAAGAGTTCGGTAACGACTGCCTGCATGTTGCTTACTTGCGACTCGGCAAGCTTTTTAAACTCGTTAGGGTCGAAGTCGGGGCAGCAGGCGTACTCGATAGCCTTCTCGCGGAAATTGCGTTGCAGCGTGTCGGCGAAACGGTATTGGGCATGGTTGATAAGGTCGTCGAGGGCACTCCCAGCGAAGTTACCGAGCAAGATGTGTTTGCTGTTCTGCCGTTCTTTCAGCCGGTGGAGCGTGAAGAGCAAAGGGTGGTGGCCGTAGTCCTCGAAGCAGGAGGCGATGGCGGAGATGTCCAGCAGATAGTCGGGTTCGACGATGATGAGGCCCGGGATCAGACGCTCATCCTCCCGATGGCAGTCGAGAAGGTTGAGCGTCATGCCCTCCTGTAGAATGCGGGTGAGATAGGAAAAGTCGATATAGTCGGGCGTGTGGCGGTAGTCGATTGTTACCAGCTCCTCGTCGCAGTCTTGGTTGACAACGGTGGCGTGGATGGTCTCGTCGTCGAACGACCGCACCACGCAGCGGAGGTAGGCGTAACTGCTGATGGGGCTGTCCTGGGCTGCTCTTCCCGTAGCGGGAATGCGCCCGACCAACGAGGCTGGGACAGAAGTTTGGAATACGGCGGAGACAAACAACGCCAGTGCACGGCAGTCGTAGCCCAGATCCTCTTGTGAGAGGGGTTCGTCGCTATTGCTATGACGGCGCATTCGCTGGATGGCGAGCACGTCTTGTGATGCCATGTGACGATCGCGGCAGAGATAGTCCACCTGCGAACTAAGGTTGCCGAAGGCATGTCGCGTATGGCGAAGACCCTCGTGACAACAAAGTACGAGGGTATCGTGCAGGATGTGGTTCGCCACGCCCTGCGCTTCCGTTGCCAGGGCTTCCTCTATCCGTTGGTATAGGTCTTGCGCCGTAATATATTCCATGTGGCCTTCTATCGTCTCAACATTGCTTGACGGATCCCTATTGTCCTCCCAGTCGGTCGAAGAAGACAATGATGTCCTCCCAGGTCTTCAGTTCGTCGCTGCCGAAGCGCAGGGAAGTACCGATGAAATCGGGCGTTTCGGACGAGGAGATGAGGTAGTCGCCATAGAGTAGCTGCAGGTTGTTGGCAAAGATGACGCGGTTCCAGGCGGGTGCACTGAAGACGCGCTCAATCCAAGCCTGCTGCGATGCCAGTTGGTCGGGGTGGCAGGTGGGGGCTGGTACGACAAAGTGGACATTGTAGTGCTCCAGCAGTTGCTCGTAGGCTTTGTGGAGACTCGATTTCGGTTGGCCGTAGGCGTCGGCCAGCGTGTCCCAGTGGATGAGCACGGTGGGGCGGTTGCGCCCGGTCTGTCGGTCATCGATCCGGCGGACGATGGGGATGATATAGTGGTAGATGGCTTTCTCCACCAGGCGGTGCTCGCCGTGGAAGTGGATGGCCTGTGGGTAGTGCTGGAGGAAGAGGTCGTAGGTGTGGACGATGGGGTCTTCGTCGCCGAAGAGGCCAAAGACGCGCTGCTGCTCTTCGGCGGTGACTTGCGAGAAGCAGTGCTCCGTCATCTCACGATACTCCTTGACCAGCGCCTTGGTGACGATGATCTCCTGTACGCCGTCTTGACGAGGATTTTGAAATGTCTGCTTCCCCATCATCTGATGCTCGCTCATCGTAGCCCCCATCTCGAAGGCGGGATTGACGCAGATACGGTCGAAGCCGTAGAGCATCTCCGTGTACATGCCTCCCATGGAGGTGCCAATGATCAGGTCGGGACGTTCGCTCTCCACAGTCTCCTTGAGCAGGGCCATTGCCTCTGCAGGATGGACGGGGAGGTCGGGTGCCAGGACCGTGGCACGGGGCATGAACTGTCGCAGCACGTCGGCAGTGTGGGTGGATCCTGCGGAGAGGAAGCCGTGGACATAGAGGATCTTTTTCCCTTCCATCAGGGAGGGGTAGCTTTTGGGAAGATATGAGTCCATAGTTGTTGAGGAAGTTAGGATAATGCTTTTTGTATGTCGTCGAGGGAGTCGGCCACGATGAAGTGGGAACGCCAGCTTCCGCGCATGAGTCCGCGCTGCTGAAGGTCGTCCAGCAGGGTGGTCAGCGCGTCCCAGCAACCATTGATATTAAAGAGGATGACGGGGCGCCCATGGTAGCCGATGGTCTTGGAGGCCGCCACGGTGAAGATCTCGTCGAGCGTGCCGATGCCACCGGGCAGGGCGATGAAGGCATCGGCCTGGTCCATGAGCAGCGACTTGCGGTCGGAAAGGTCATCGCATGGTATTTCGACGTCGAGGTGGCGGGAGCGTCGTCCGCCCTGCTCGACGATGGACGGGATGACACCGATCGTTCGCCCGCCCTGGTCTTTGACGGCACGGGCCACACACTCCATCAGTCCAGAATCACATCCGCCGAAGACAAGGGTGTGGCCTTCGCGGGCCATCCATTCACCCAACTGAGTCGTCAAACGGAAGTATTCCGGATCGATCTCGTCGTTGGCGGAGCAGAAAACAGCAATCTTCATAGATATCTATGTTTTGGTTTAACTGTGGCAAAAGTACTACTTTTCCCCGACATTCCTGCATGATTTGTCGGAAATGATGGGTGGAAAAGTCCTTTCGGCTACGAAACGCCCTTCCATATGGCGCACGAAGAAAGAAGCGGGGAAAACCTTTCTTGTGAATATCTTGTGAAAAAAAACGCAGTCTTTACTTGAATGTGAAAAATTTTCCATACCTTTGCCCTTGGTTAAGGAGAACGAAACATCTCAATCATAATTTAAAAACCATGGATTTATTAAAGCAAATTGTTGCTCGCGCCCAATCCGACAAGCAGCGCATCGTGCTGCCGGAGGCCGAGGAGGAACGCACGTTGAAGGCTGCTGACCGTGCATTGCAGGATGGACTGGCCGACATTATCTTGATCGGCAATCCGGAGAACATCCGCAAGGAGGCCGAGGAGTGGGGACTGAAGAATATCGACAAGGCTACTATTGTCGATCCGAAGAACAATCCCCGCTGTGAGGAGTATGCCGAGAAGCTTGCTGAGCTGCGCAAGAAGAAGGGCATGACCATCGAGCAGGCCCGCAAGCTGGTGACGGAGAACAACCTCTATCTGGGCTGCATGATCATCAAGACCGAGGGGGCCGACGGCCAGATCTCGGGTGCGTTGTCAACCACGGGAGAGACTTTGCGTCCCGCCCTGCAGATCATCAAGTGTGCACCGGGCATCTCTTGCGTCAGTGGAGCCATGCTCCTGCTCACCCACGAGAAGGCAATGGGCAACGATGGTGTGATCGTGATGGGCGACGTCGCCGTTACGCCGAATCCTACCGCCGACCAGCTCGCGCAGATCGCTTACACGACGGCGCAGACGGCACATAGCGTGGCGGGCATGACCGAACCGTATATCGCCATGCTGAGCTACTCCACGAAGGGCAGTGCCAAGGATGCCATCAACAAGGAGACGGGCAAGAGCGTCTATGTGATCGACAAGGTGAAGGACGCCGTGAGCATCGCCCACGAGAAGTATCCTGAGCTCCATGTCGATGGTGAGCTGCAGGCCGACGCAGCCCTCGTGCCCGCCGTGGCTACGAAGAAGGCGCCGGGAAGCTCGGTGGCTGGCAAGGCCAACGTGCTCGTTGTGCCCAACCTCGAGGTGGGCAACATCGGCTACAAACTCGTGCAGCGTCTGGGTGGTGCCGTGGCTATCGGCCCGATCCTCCAGGGTATCGCACGTCCGGTCAACGACCTCAGCCGTGGCTGCTCGGTAGATGACATCTACTATATGGTGGCCATCACCGCCTGTCAGGCGCAGGACGCCAAGAAGGCTTAAAGTACAAGAACGCAACGAACTAATCAATTAGCGAACATGAAAATATTGGTTCTCAACTGCGGTAGCAGTTCTATCAAGTACAAGTTCTACGACATGGACGGCGAGCGCGTCCTTGCCCAGGGTGGCGTAGAGCGTATCGGCCTCGACGAGGCTTTTATCAAGGTGAAGCTGGCCGATGGAAGCAAGAAGCAGATCATGGCCGACCTGCCGACCCATAAGGAGGGTGTGGCCCTGGTCTTCAAGTGTCTGCTCGATCCGGAGATCGGCGCCATCAAGGACCTCAACGAGATCGACGCTGTCGGCCACCGCGTGGTGCAGGGCGGCGACCTTTTCGAGAAGAGTTGCCTCGTCACGCCGGAGGTGGAGAAGGGCATTGAGAGCCTGATCGACCTCGCCCCGGTACACAACCTGGGCCACTTGCGTGGTATCCGTGCTGTCAACGCACTTATGCCGCACACGCCGCAGGTGACGGTCTTCGACAATGCTTTCCACAGCACGATGCCGCCCTACGCTTATCTCTATGCCATCCCGTATGACCTGTACGAGAAGTACCACGTGCGTCGCTACGGTTTCCATGGAACGAGCCACCGCTACGTCAGTCAGCGTGTCTGCGAGTTCCTGGGTGTGGACATCACGAAACAGCGCATTATCACCTGCCATATCGGCAATGGCGCCTCTGTCGCTGCCGTGAAGTATGGCAAGGTCATCGATACCTCTATGGGTCTGACCCCGCTGGCTGGTGTGATGATGGGTGGCCGCTCGGGTGACATCGATCCTTCTGCCGTGACTTACCTTATGGAGAAGCTCGACATGAAGCCGCAGGAGATGGCCGACTGGCTCAACACGAAGTGTGGTGTGCTCGGCATCACGGGCATCAGCTCGGACATGCGCGAGGTGGAGCAGGCCGACTTCGAAGGCAACGAGCGTGCTCATCTGGCTCTGGAGATGTACAACTACCGTATCAAGAAGTACATTGGTGCTTACGCAGCAGCCATGAACGGTGTTGATATCATCGTCTGGACGGCTGGCGTGGGTGAGAACCAGGAGGGTGTACGCTGGGATTCCCTGCAGGACATGGAGTACCTGGGCGTGAAGATGGACAAGGAGCGCAACCACGTCCGTGGCAAGGAGCAGATTCTCTCTGCCGACGATTCTAAGGTGAAGGTGGTGATGATCCCGACCGACGAGGAGATCGTTATCGCTCGCGACACGATGGACATCGTGAAGGACTTGAAGAAGTAAGCCTCGTCCCATCGTATAGAAAAACGCGGTGTGCCAGGCCGACAGTCTTGGCACACCGACAAAAAATAAAAATCCCCGCAAATGGATGATCCGTTTGCGGGGATTTTATTGATAGGATGGTTTAGTGCTTCTTGTGGGTCATGATGTCGAGGATCATCGTGTCAGTGGCCGACATCGCATCCTTGCCGATATGGGTGAGGTTGCGGACACACTGGTCGATATCCTCGTCGATGATGCCTTCTGCCGCCGTGACGTGGCGTCCCTCCATAGCCATCGTGGCCGAGAGGACGGCGACGGAGACGCCGGAACTGATCTTCAGAGAGCAGCTGGGCTTGGCGCCGTCGCAAATCATACCCGTAAGGATGGCGATCATGTTCTTGGCAGCATAGCAGGCGCGCTCGTAGCTGCCTCCCATGAGATAGACAATGCCGCTGCTGGCGCCAATACTGGCTACCACGCATCCGCAGAGTGCCGAGAGCGGGCCGAGGCTCTGCTTGATGTAGATGACTGTGAGGTGGCTCAGTGCGAGGGCGCGTACCAGCTCTTCGTCCGTGTTCTTGTTCTCCTGTGCGAAGACCACCACGGGATTGGTGGCGCAGATGCCCTGGTTGCCGCTGCCGCTATTGCTCATCACGGGCACCATCGCGCCACCCATGCGCGCGTCGCAGGCCAGGGCCGTCTTGGCGATGATGTGGGAGTAGATGGTGTCGCCGAAGATGCCGTGGCTCATCGGGCGCACGATGGTCTTGCCGAGGCAGTGGCCGTAGTTGCCCTTGAGCGACTCTTCGGCAGCGTTGATGTTCAGGCGCTGGGCCTCACGGATGAAGTCCAGTTCCTCCAACGGCGACTCGGTGGCAAACTCCCATACCATCTGCATCGTCAGCTGCGGGGCTTGCGTGCCCTGCTCGCCGGTTGTGGCCACAGTCTTGTCGAGCAGCACCTCGCCGTCACGCTCCTCATGTGTGAAGTTGGTGTGGGTGTGCATGATGATGGCCTGTGCACGGTGGTCGCCAGCCGTGACCTCTACCTCGATGTAGAGTTTGTCGCAGCACTGGTTCTTCAGGCCGATCGTGATGTGGTCGCCCTTGATGTACTCCTTGCCTTCGGCCAGCGTCTCAGGGGTGAGGTCTTTGATGACCTCCAGATTGTACTCCGACTTGCCAACGATGGCACCGAGGGCTATGGCGATGGGCAGTCCGATCATGCCCGTGCCGGGAATGCCCACTCCCATGGCGTTTTTCAGCATATTGCCCGAGAGCAATACGTTGATCTTCTCGGGTCTCTGACCCAACAGTTCCGTGGCGCGTGCCACACAGAGGGCAACGGCCATCGGTTCGGTACAACCCACGGCGGGCACTACCTGCTCGTTCATGAGGCGTATGATAGCTTCGCGTCTTTCCTTTTCCAGCATTTTTATTTATTTTATAAGGTTTCGGCTCATTGTTGTTAGTGTGCTGCAAAGGTACATATTTCCCGTGGAAAAAAGCACACAAAAGGTGGGGAAATATTTGTCTCGGCCCGAAAATGGAGTGATACACATTGCCGATGCTGACAAGAGACCCCGTTCGTACGAAGGGCGAGGGCGCGGACTACGGGAAGGCGGGCACGTCGCTGTGGAAGCGCATGCGGCGGTGGAGGGTGGGGTGGTCAAACTCCAGGATTGTGGCGTGGAGACAAAGACGGCGTCCGGGCAGACCGTAGAGGGGGTCGCCGATGATGGGGGCGTGGAGCCCGTCGGCATGGGCGCAGTGGACGCGGAGCTGGTGGGTGCGTCCTGTGGTGGGGGTGAGGCGCAGCAGGACGGCGCGGCTGCCATCGTCGATGGTGACGATACGCAGCACTTCGTAGAGCGTGTGGGCGGGTTTGCCGTGGGCGAGATCAACGCGCATCCGTGGCAGATCGAGGTAGTCGGGGGCCAGGGGCAGGCTGATTTCGCCTTTCTTGCCCGCGTAGAGGTCCTTGCTGTATTGGCAGAGGGCGGTATATTCCTTGTGGGTCGTGCGGTGGGCAAACTGTGCTTGCAGGTCCTTCTGTGCTTCCAGGGTTCGTGCTACGACCATCAGTCCGCTGGTGAAGCAGTCCAGGCGGTGGACAGAGTAGGGACCCTCCTTGCCTTTCCAGCGGTCGGAGAGCAGGGAGATGACGGAGGGGGCGTCGCCCTTGCCTGGCACGGAGAGGAGGCCAGAGGGCTTTTCGATGATGGCCAGTTGGTCGTCCTCATAGAGCACGCGCAACTGGAGGGAGGGGTGGGAGATGATGGGTTTCACCTCCGCGTCCAGTCCTTGCATCATCCACGTGAGGATGGGGCGGCAGCGCAGGTGGCAGGCGGGGTAATACTGGCCGTGATGGCGCACCTCTTCTTTTGGGGAAGGACCCCACCAGAACATGGCAATACTCCGTGGGCGCATCTGGTGGAGGTAGGCATACTGCAGGAGTTTGGGTTCGCAGCATTCGCCTGCTCCCGAAGGGCAGCGTTCCACACGCCGCTGTGCCTTGGGTGAGAGGTGGGTGGCGTGCCATGCGTCGAAGATGGCGAGCAGGTCTTTTTCTTCTCCTCGGGCGTTGCGCATCCTAAACTGTGCGAAGAGCCATGCTTGCAGTTCTTCGCTCATCCGTTTGCGGTTTACACTCAGGTGATCCCGCTCCCGATCGAAATAGCGTAGGTCGGCCTCCAGCTGTCGTAGCATCTCGTGGTGGTGCGCCTTCAGTCGTCGGATCTGTCCTTTGTGAAACTGGCTTTCGCGTACCATTGCCTCCCGTTCTTGCTCCGAGATGTGGGCCTCTTTGCGGCGCTGGTCGCGGAGGGCTTTGGCTACGGTGGCCCTTGCGCGCAGGTCGGCGAGCGTCGTCTCGTAGTCGTGCTCCAGTCTCGTCCGCTCTTGCAGCAGCTGGCGGTAGCGGGGATTGGCCAATAGAGAAGCAAGCCGATGGCTGACCTGCACGATTTCCTCCTCGCGTCGCTTGAAGTAGCCGTCGGGGCGGAGGTAGTCGAAGACGGGAGGGACAAACTCGTCCAAAGGGAGCGCCCAGTCGGTCTGGCCAGAGAAGGCCTGGAGGTAGCCCAACTGACCCTCATGCTCCACGAGCAGTACGCCTACCATTTTGCCTTCGGCAGGGTGGGCGGGCAACTGGCGCTGGACGACTTCTGCGGCGAGGAGGCATAGCGGGTCCGGGGTGTAGTGGAACGGGTCGTTCATCCGCCTTGGGGCTGGCAGCTGGGTGTCTAACGGGTGGAAAAACATAGGATGCAGCGGTGGACAGTCTGGTGAATGATAGGGGTCAGAGATACTCCTCGCCTGTGCGGATGGCTATCTCGTTGACGTATTTGCGCACCAGTGCCGAGGAGTCTTCCTTCTTGCAGACGAGCAGCACGTTGCCCTTTTCGGCCACGATAAATCCCTCAAGGCCACCGAGGACGGCCAACTTGCCCTTCGAGAGTTTTACGACATTGTCTCGCGAATCGTCGAAGAGCACCTTGGAATCGATGACGACATTGCCTTCTGCGTCCTTCTCCCGCGCCTCGTAGATGCCGTGCCAGGTACCTACGTCGGCCCAGCCAAATTGACAGCGTGCCACGCAGACGTGCTCGCTTTTCTCCAGGATGCCGTAGTCGATTGACAGGTTGGGGTAGGATCGGAAATGTTCTTGCATATAGGCGTTTTCCTCGTCGATTGTCCAGTGGGGATAGATCTCGTCGAGGTGGCGCAGCACGGAGGGCATATATTGCTCCATGGTGGTGCGCAGGTAGCGTGCGTTGGCGAGAAACAAACCAGTGTTCCATAGCCATTCTCCGCTCTCCATAAACAGCTGGGCAAACTCGCGGTCGGGTTTCTCCGTGAAGGCCTTCACCTTATATATATCGGCGTAGCTCGTTGCCTCGCCCATCTGGATGTAGCCGTACCCGGGTTCGGGGCGCGTGGGACTGATGCCGAGGGGCATCAGTACGTCGTTCTGGGCGGTGAATTCCAGTTTTTCGAGGATGCAGTCTTTGAAGGCTGCCTCGTTGAGGATAATCTGGTCGGCAGGTGTGATGGCGACGGAGGCATCTTCGTCGAGACGCAAGATGCGGTGGATAGCCCAGGCTACGCTCGGCGCGGTGTTTCTCTGCACGGGCTCTATGATGAGCTGGTCGTTGCCGACGTCTGGGAGCTGCTCGCGGACGAAGGTGGCATAGTGGTCGTTGGTCGTGATGAAGATGTGGTCTTGGGGCAGGATCTGCACAAACCGGTCGTAGGTCTGCTGCAGCAGCGTGCGGCCCGTACCGAAAAAGTCAAGGAATTGTTTCGGCTTGTCCTCGCGACTGGAGGGCCAAAGGCGCAGCCCGCGTCCTCCGGCGAGTATGATACAGTAGTTGTGGTTAGGTGTTCCCATCATTTGTTCAAGGTTTCTGTTGAGCACACGAAAGTACTAATTAATCTGCACATGAGCAAAATATTTAAGAATAATCAAAGAAAAATTTGTTTTCTTCAAATTAACTTCGTACCTTTGCACCCGCATTAAGCCCAGATGGCGGAATAGGTAGACGCGCTGGTCTCAAACACCAGTGGAGCAATCCATCCCGGTTCGAGCCCGGGTCTGGGTACCAAGGAAGCGGTTGATACTTTCGAGTATCAGCCGCTTTCTTGTTTTTTGAAGGTTTGAAACATTGTCGGTGTGGCGTTGCTGACCTGCATTGCCGTAGCGACTTATACCTTGTGGATGAGTGTTGCTTGGAGCGGAATGATAGTTTGGATAGGGCGTCCTGTGAAACTATAGACAGAAGCAAACAAAGCTGTTATATGAAAGAAGGAGTAGTTTGTAACTTCCCCCAGGAGAGATCCCATGAAAGTTATAAACTACTCCAGATACGATTGATAGCGTCGTGCTTGTGTTGCTTGTTAGAACAATCCCCATTCGGCAAACTTCTCGAAGCCGCCGACTTGCTTGATGTATTGACGTGCTATCTCAACAATCTCGGCGTATGGTCTTCCGTCGATCTCTGTGTCGCCGATAGCACAAAATAGTTCTACGTTTTGTTTTGTCTGCTGGGCTTTCAAGAAGGCGTAAATGTTCACCGAGACATCGGCCTTTGATAGGTCCTTGCCTTGCACGCCACCGCCTGAGACTGACTGTGCCATGTCCGAACCCAGTTTGCGGTTGGTGGCACCAGCGTCCACGTCCGTGCCACCGCTCCAGTCTCCCAAAGGGTTGATAATGGCGGCGGGGTAGAGTGTTTTCAAATCCTCTGTCTTTGCATTGCTTTGGCAGATGATCAGTTTGCCATTGCCCAAGATGTATTTGCCGTCGGAAGGGTAGCGCTCGTAAATGTCGTGGGCTATCTTGCTGAGCAGCCTCTCCTCGTCAGTCAGTGGCACGCCCTTGAAAATGCCATTGTCACCGCAACGGATTTCGTCGTCTTGATTGTGGGCGAGGATAGGGTCTTGCGCCACCATGACAAGCGAGACCTTCAGGTCCTCGCGCTTGGTGATGCGGCTGACGATGGACTCTGTCTCAGTCTGCGAGATGTCCACACTGCTCTCGATGATGATGTTTGCTACGCCATGGCCGAGCAACACCTCGACGGCAATCTTCGGGTTCTCCACCTTGGAGTAGGCAAGGTCCACAATAGCCCCTGCGATACGGTCTGCCACCTTGTCCGGATGGCACGGATTCACTTTTTCAATCATTGCTTAATATTTAAATTTCATTCTTTTTATTCATATATCTTTCCATCTCGTTGTAACTTATGCCTTTTGGGAGAAATTGATTGATGAGCTCATGTTTTTTCTTGCTAACCTTAAACACTAGATCTTTTATTTGCTTATTCAACGGCGTTAGTGTCCGTTGATAAGTGAGGTTATCCATGCAGCCGCTTTTCAGTTCAGCCCTCAATGTTCGTTTACGAACCTTGATAGAGTTGATTTGAGTCTCACACTCCTCTCTAAGGGATTGAAAAGTAGAAAAAGCCTCACAAACCTCTGCTTCCTTGTACTTCATAAAAGTATCAACATACATAGAGTGCCATTTGTCGGATTCTTTGGTAAGTCTCTCTACTCTCTTTTTCAATTTGTTTATCTCAGACTGCATAAAGCGTACCTTGATTTCGACAGAATAGTTCCAACTTTCATTATCTTCAGCGTGCAAGATCTCAAGCACATGCTCAAGCGTATAAGCTTGGTAAATGTGCTTTGCCTCGTCATAACGCGTGTTGATAGCTGTGAATGGTCGCCAATGGTTTGTGAATGAAGACACTTGCGTATGCTCAACCCTGCCGTCCTCATAGACCTCAGCACAGCGGTTTGCTCCACTCAACGGACTGCCCGCAAGATGAAAGACGAGACTTCGATGGCCATCCTCACCTGTTCGCAAAGCAATAGGACATTCATTCCACCATTCCAAGTATATGCCCAATGTGGGGGCATTAAAGCCGGACGTACCTATATAAGCAAGTCCATTTTGCACGGCAACAGGAGCAAGAAACATCCTACTGTCACGCATGATACGCTCTTGGTGTGCCAACAAATAAAAAGCGTTGTCCGTGAAGAGTTTCTTCTGTCGTTCCTTTTCTTCAGTGGTACTTGGTTGTGGCTTACATGGCTTATTGCCTATACTCAGATACACGCCTGTTTTATCCAATTTCATTTGATCGGGTACAAAGTCGCCTTGATGTGATTCTTTTGGAATGCACTCAAGTACAGCACCATTCATTAGGATCATGCTGTTTTGTGGATGTTCCGTAAAAGTTTTTGTTACTTGTGACATAACTTTTTAATTTAATGATTATTACTGAATCCTTAAACTCGTATCGTTTTTACCACCGTGGCTATGTCTGCTCGGTTGGTTCAGCATCTAAGCTGTCTCTTGATACTTATTCAAAAAGTAAAAGAACTACTCCCCGTTTTGGAAAGTGAATGCAAAGGTATAGACTTATTATGAGAAAAGCGAAAAAGCAGTGCTAAGAATGGTTAATCGAGATTTGTTTGGATTTTGACAAAATAAAGGTGTGTTACACGGCTTGTGTCGTGTGAGGGTGAGACTCAATGCGATTCTGAGATGGCAGCGATTTCCTCTTTTAAAGGCTGATGATAGGCTAAATGGTAATAAAAAAGGTTTATTTGCGTATAAATCACTTGTGAGATTCAAAAAGAAAAGCTATATTTGCAGCATGGAATCTTGATTCCTTATGAACATTTAAAGCAAAGACATTATGGCAAAGAAAAATGAGATTTATAAATGTGAGAAAAGCGGACTGATGGTCGAGGTTTTGCAGGATGCCGAGGGTACGCCCATGTGCTGTGGCGAGCCGATGAAGCTGTTGCGAGAGAATACGACCGACGGTGCGAAGGAAAAGCATGTGCCTGTGGTAGAGAAGATCGAAGGTGGCTATCGTGTCACGGTGGGCTCTGTGGAGCACCCCATGACGGACGCTCACTATATCCAGTGGATAGAGCTCGTAACCCCGACGGGAGTGCTTCGTCACAATCTTACCCCGCAGGATAAGCCCGTGGCTGAGTTTAAGACCGATGCCACGGAGGTGGAGGCGCGCGAGTATTGCAATCTCCACGGGCTTTGGAAGGGATAGGTCCCCTGTTAGAAGAGAACTTTTTTCATAGGTGTTTGGCTTTCTGCCCCATAGAAAGCGTTTTGTGGTTAATGCCCGGATGGAATGACAACGAGGATTTCCATCCGGTTTTCCATGTATTGCCACCCCAACTATATATAGATAATGAATCGTTTTTTTGTATTATTCCTTCTCCTCTTCTCGCTTGCGGCCCAAGCGCAGCGCGAGGAGGACAAGTATGCCGAGGTGAGTTGGCCCACGCCTAATATAGCGGCCGACACCATCAATGAACTTCAGGGCATTGTCCTGCACCATACCGCCGTACCTACCGTGCTGCGGTCTTTGATGACGCTGACAGACAAGCGACGAGGGGTCGGTGCGCATTGCGTCATAGACACCGACGGCACGCGCTATATTCTCTGTCCCCCTACCGCCGTCACCTTCCATGCCGGTCTGTCTTGTCTCCATGGGCGAGAGTCGTGCAATTACTTCACTGTCGGTGTCGAGTTTCAAGGTAATACTTTGCGGGCACCATTGACGGAAGAACAGGTGGAGAGTGGCATTGAGTATCTACTGCCCATAATCCGTCAGTATCACATTCCGCTTTCTAACATCGTAACCCACGAGATGGTGCGGACGGCCTACAAGGAGCGCCATCCCGAGGTGAGGTGCTATGGCAAGGTGGATATCACCCCGGTGGAATATCACCGATTCATGGCAGCCTTGGAGGAGCGTTTAGCCCAGGAGGAAGCGGCGGAAAAGGCTCGCAAGGCCAAGGCAAGGCCTTGGAAGAAGATGCTTGAGTCTTTCAGCCTTGAAGCAGGAGCTACGACTCGTTAGAGGATAGATGGGGAGGGTGGCTTGTCAGAGATTCCGAGGAATAGTTGGTCAAGTCACCCCAAGCCTAATCCATTGTTTGATCCAAGAATTCTGTTTTATCGCGTGATTCCAAATTCCTCTCGTCTTGAGGGCGGGGAATAAAAAACGAAGCAACTCATGAGAGCTGCTTCGTTTTATAAGGTCGGGATGAGGCGACTCGAACGCCCGACCCCTACGTCCCGAACGTAGTGCGCTACCAACTGCGCTACATCCCGATTGCTGTTAAGCGGGTGCAAAGATACAATGTTTTTCTGAAATAGCGCAAACTTTTGACGATTATTTTTCGTTTTGACCGTTTTGTTTGGCTATAGAGCTGGATTGATGGCAGTATTGTTGGCCTAACGAGGGTGGAATGCGGTGGTAATCATCCGTGGTCCACGTTTCCCATCCATTTTTTGATGCGCTTGCTGATGGCTTTGCCAATCACCTGGAAGTTGCCGCAGCGCAGGTTCAGCCACAGTTCCTCGAAAGATCTGCCCACTTTCACCCACGGGTGTCCCCAGGCGTTGGCACGGTAATAGCGGTCTTTGTATCCCGTGTTCTCTATCACATAGCGCGGGTGGCGCAACGGAAACTGTAGCTCGTGGGGCTTCAGCGTAAAGATACGACGCAGTCCGCGTGGTGTGGTTTCCAGCCCGCCCACGAAATGGGTGGAGTCGGCCGACAGACCTATGTTCGTTATCTGGTTTTTTTGGGGCATGATAGCCATCTGAGAGTGGAGGAGTTGAGAAGCCCAGAAGATGCTCTCGTAGTGCTCCTTGCCTGAGGCACGGTGGGCGTAGCACATCGGCAGGAAGTCTTCGCGGACGCCTCTGGTCTTGCATAGCGTGCGCAGTTTGGCTACTGTTTCCTCGTCGTCGAGGAAGCCGTAGTCGCCCTCCCATTGGTCCACGACGCGACGCCAGGAGGCCCAGCCCGAGATGCAGAAGGCGGAGGTGAAGAAATAGGAGGCGGAGACATCGGGCGTCACCTCGTCGATGTTCATGCCCGAGATCATTCCTATACGGTTGTCGTGCTCGTAGCGGTCAAGCATCTCCTTGCAGAAGGGGAAGAAGGACTGTGCCGGGAGGTCGTCGTCCTCCAGCACGATGCACTTGTCGACGATGGAGAACGCCCACTTCTGCGACAGATACTCCGAGGGGTCACACCCCTGGTTGTGGTCGCAATAATGGCGATAGACCTCACATTCCCAATCGATCTGGTCGTCGGCACAGATGGCCCGGCAGGCGGCAATGCCCTCCTTGTCGCGCTCGTTGCCCTCCCTCGCGCCGTCTTGGTAGAGGAATAGCTTTGATGGACGAGCTTTGCGCACTTGTTCAAACACCTTGCCGAAAAGGTCTGCGCGACTAAAAAACAGCATCAGTACCGCCACGTCGATATTGGACGGATGCTTCTTCTGATTCTCCATATTCTGATTTATTGGGTGAAAACATTGCAAAAGTACTACAATATTTTCGATTGACCAAAGGAAAAGGGGGCGCAGGTCGATAAAAAGCCAAAAAAGAAAAAGCAGATTGCACATCTGCCCTTGCGGGACGTGCAATCTGCTTATCATCTGGTAGGGCTTTCGCCCTTCAGAGCATTACATTACTTCACAACAATCTTCTTGCCGTTGACGATGTAGAGGCCCTTCGGCAGACGGTTCATCTGCTGCAAGGTAGCCACGCGACGGCCCTGGAGGTCGAAGACGGGAGCATTGACATCCTCCTGCTCGCTCTTCACACCCTCTACACCCGTCAGGCTCAGCTGCGGCACGGCGATGATGTCGCTGGCGATGCTGTTGGTGTCGCCCTTGCGAGCCACGACGCTATAGCTATAGAGGATAGAGTTGTCGAGACCAGAGAAGGTGTAGTAGGTATTGTTGGCGTCGAGCGTCACCGTGTTCATCGGATTGTTGATCTCGTAGTTGTAGGTGAGGCTCACGTCGTCGATCAGCACGTAGCCCTGCGGCACACGGACGCTGATGCGGACGCTGTCGGCATCGTTGAGTTTGAAGCTCTCCGTGGCCTTGTTGCCAGCCTCCGGCTGCAGGGTGTCGCCCACCAAGGTCCACTTGCCATTGACACACTCATCGACGAAGATCTTGCAAGCAGCGTTGCTTGAGCGGCGCCAGAACTTCAGGTTCTTCACCTTCTTGCCCTTTACGCACATCGTAAGGTACATGCCATCGACGTTCATACGGAGAGAAGGCTTAGCCTCGCCATAGTAGGAACCGCTGGTCGTAGTAGCGCTGGTGTTCCAGCCCTCGGGGAGGTTCTTCACGCCCTCGTCGAAGCCGAAGGTGTAGTCGGCCTCACCGTCCATAGAACGCTGGTAGAGCGTGACGTCATACTGCTGAGCGTCCTTGACGGCATCCCAGCTGGCGGTGAAGGAGTCGTCGGTGATGCCAAAGGCGGCCTTGGCGTTGACCTTGCGCTCGTCGAAGTTGAGCTCGCTCGTGGTGAAATTCACCTTGACGCTATCAGAGACATAGTCGGCCAGGACAGCTTGTACCACAGCCGTGTACTCCGTCTGCGGCTCCAGACCGTCAAACTCGATCTCGTTGCCCTCGGTAGAGAGGCTCTCCAGAGCCTTGCCATTCTGCATCAGCGTGACGTTGTAGCTCTTGGCATACTTCACGCTGGTCCAAGTAGCCTTGGCGGAGCGGCCTCTGATGTCGCTGATGCTGATCTGCGGGTTGTCGAGCTTGTAGCTGCTGCCTGAGAGCAGGAAGCGAGCGTCGCCGCCCTCCGTCTCATCGACATAGGCGAAGCCGAACACGTTGCGGTCGTACCAGCCGTTGAAGTTGAAGGAAGTCACCTCGCTGGTGCCAGGGAAGGAATCGCCGCTGTCGCCATTCACCGTAGAACGGCGGTCAGCCTCGACGATATCTACGCGTGGGTGGCTCGGGTCGTTGTTGACGGTATTGGCAGTCCAGACGGCCTGGTCCTCATCCAAGTGCCATACCAGGATGCCGTGGCCAGGGATATACTGGTCCCAACCCTTCTGCTGGCGGTTCTCGATGATGAAGTACTCATAGTTCTTGTTCGGGATGCTGACGCGGAAGGCAGCATTCTTGTCCTCCAGCGGAGTTACCGTGACGAAGGTGTCTGTAGTGGCGTTGAGCTCCGTGAGTTTGAGCCAATCCAGAGAGTAGCGCTCAAAGGCGGTGAAGGTGGCGGGGCAGTTCTGGTCGCCGTTGTAGGAACCAGCGCACATCACGTCCCATGCTCCCGGCGTGTTGGACGCAGCAGCATTCATCGTATTGTAGTGGTCGGCGAGACCGAGGACGTGGCCAAACTCATGGACGAACGTACCGATACCCACCGGCTTGTTGGACTGACCGTTGATCTCCTGAGAGGTGGCGTAGCGGTCGATCTTCACGTTGCCCAACTGGATGTCTGCACCGATGTTGGAGAGGTTCCAGCTGTGCGGCCAAATGGTGTTGGGCTTGTTGGAGTCGGCCTGGCCGTAGCCAGCATAGATGACATAGACGTTATCGACCACGCCGTCACCGTCGGTGTCATACGGAGAGAGGTCCACACCCTGCTGATACAGGAGCTTGCAGGCCTCCTGGACCATCTTGTATGCGTTCTCTGTACCCTCGCTACCGGCATAGCTCTGATAGGTGCCCGATACCTGGATAGGACCGTAGCAGTCGATGTCCGGGTCGTAGTTGTGGCCTGATCCCTCATAGTAGTAGTCGTGGACAGAACCGTAGCAACCGTTCTCGTTGAAACCCTTCTCGTGGAAGAAGCGGTCGTAGTATGCTTTCGGGTCGCTCATGGAGAACTTGCAGTTGGAGAACTCCACGAGGATGTTGAGCACCTTCTGCTTGCCTGTTGTCGGCACGTCGCTGATTTTCACACGCTTCGGGCCGTTGGCGTTGGACTTTTTGGCAGCGACGCTCTGAAAGGCGTTGACCTTGGCGGCTGAGAACTGCTTCTCGGCGATCTGCATCATGACCTCCTTGTCGAGCTTCTGCAGGTAAGCCTTGGCGCGTGCGTCGCGCTGGGCCACCGGCATGGCAACGATGTTGCTGCTGACCAATCCCTGCTCCGTAAGCTCGGCATACTCGTAGTTGTTGGTAGCAAAATTGTACTTCAGCGGATAACCATCCTCGGTCACCGTCATGTGGTAGTGCTCGTCGCCCAGCTTCTGAATGGTAATCATGGTACCATCAGCCTGCTTCGCAACCATCTTGCCCGGCAGTGCGGGCACGGCCATCAACTGTCCTGCACAGAACAGAGAAAGCGCAATTGTGAAAAGTTTCTTTTTAAGGTTCAGCATAATTTATTGAACAAAACAAATTTTTATAGTTGTTTCCCGTCGGCAAAGTTAGTCATTTTCAGCGAAATCGCCGCCATGACAAAAGCTAAAAAACACTATTTTCCGAAATTCATAAATACTAGAGCCGCTTTTTCATCTGCTTCTGCTAGTATGTCCAGATTCTCGCATTGAAAGCTATGAGAGCCTAACATGAAAGAACCGCCACATTTTCTGTGGCGGTTCTTCATCGTTAGTTATGTTCCATGAAAAAAATTGAGAGAATTGAAACTTCACAGCCTCGCTTTTTGTTTTACTTTGATTTATTTATGATATAGCATTGAAAATTCTCTTTTACTCTACCGAATCATCGTCGAGGAAGCCAGCGGGTCCTTGCCGATAGAGTCGGTCTTGGTGGTGTCGGCCTTGGCTACGGACGGACCCTTGTGAGCCTTGTTGTAGCCTGCCATCACCTCCTCGGGAGAGGTGCCGTCCGTTGGTTCGAAGGCTATCTGGGCGGCGTTGCCCAGCGTGAGGATGATGGCTACGACCGCTGCTGCCTTGAAGAGCGGCATGAGGCGCTGGCGCATCGTGATGACAATGGGCTTGACGGGCTTCTGCTCATCGACCATGGCAAGCATGCGCTCGTCGAATCTTTCGTCGAGCACTTCCTGCTTCGTCTCTTCGCGCTGGGCGACAAAGAGGTCGCGGTAGGCCAGCAACGCCACAGGCACGTCCTCCTGAGAGAAGAACGAACGCAAGATCTCCTCCTCTTGGAGGGTCGTCTCGCAGCGCCAGTAGCGCTCCAGTAGTTGCTCTATATACTTATAGTCCATATTGGTCCAATTGTTCAAATTTTGTTTTGACGGCCTGGCGCGCACGAAAGATGTTCACCTTGACCTGACTCTCGCTGATGCCCATCACCTCGGCCACTTCCTTGTAGCTTTTCCCCTCGAAGTCGCGCAGCTGGATACAGGAGCGTTGCTTCTCCGGCAGGGTGTCGATGATCTGCCTGACGAGGCGGACGCGGTTGCTTTGGTCCGCCTGCTCGAAAGGATTGTGCTGGTCGGCAGCCTGGGGAGACACTCCTGCATCGTCGAGCGAGGCGTCGTGGCGGCCTTTCCGCTTGGTGAAGTCGATTGAGAGATTGCGACAGACGGACAGGGCGAAAGCCTCCATGGAGTCTATCGCATCCCATTCCGCACGCTTGTCCCAGACTCGCATCAATGTCTCTTGCACGACATCCTCCGCTTCCTCGCGATTCGTCGTTATGCGAAGGGCAAGCCTGAAGAGTACGTTCTTCAGCGGAAGCACATCGTTCCGAAAACTGACTTCTTTCATTTCCTTTCTATAACCAAGACGATTCTATGGCGTGTTTGTTACGGGCGTTAACCTCTCTTAACTTTTTCTTTTCTCCTTTTCTTAGAATATGCAGATGATGAGCCTAACCAATAGGGAGCAGGCAAGGGGTGTCAAAGAAAACTAAATAACGGCTCTCAGTTTACTTCATTCCGATTTTATTCCATACCTTTGCACCCATAGCTTATTATCTTATATTGAAGATTCACAAGAATGAGTATGAGGGATAAAGAAACGAGCATAAAGTTTGCCATCCTTGTCTTATTGCAATTGGTTGTCGTCCAGCTGCGGGCACAGATCACGGGACAGGTCCTCGATGCCGAGGACGGTTACCCTGTGTCCTACGCCAATGTGGGCTATGAGGGAACGAACCACCATGTCCAGAGCGACGCCGACGGCCACTTCACCATTGAGCGCTGTCCGGGTCATGTGCTGGTGACCAGTAGCGTCGGCTACAAGGCGGAGAAGGTAAAGGTGAGGGACAACACCTCCGTGCTGACCATCAAGATCAAGTCGGAGACGACCAACATGGCGGAAGTGGAAGTGCGCGGAAGGCGCAAGCGCTACAACCGCAAGGAAAATCCAGCCGTGGCCTTGATGCGTCGCGTTATCGAGGCCAAGAAACTCTCGGACCTGGAGAACCATCCCTTCTACCAGTTTACGAAGTATCAGAAGATCACGCTGGCCCGCAACGATATCGACACGACGAAGCTGACCCCAGGCAAATGGTATAGCGAGGGCGTGGAGAAGTCGGACTACAATGGGAAGTACGTCCTGCCACTGACGATGAGCGAGGTGGTGACCCACCACCTCTATAGCAAAGACCCCAGAAAGGTGCGCGACATGATCGTGGGACAGCACTCTCAGGGTCTCAACAAGCTTCTGCAGACGGGTGAGATGATCAACACCATGCTCAAGGAGGTCTTCACGGACGTGAACCTCTATGACGACCACATCCGCCTCATGCAGTATCCCTTCCCAAGTCCTATCGGCCGCACGGCCATCAGTTTCTACCATTTCTATATACAGGACACGGTGCAGGTGGCGGGCGACAGTTGTTATCACCTCCGTTTCTATCCCGCCAACCAGCAGGACTTCGGTTTCACGGGCGACCTCTACGTCCTGAAGGACTCCACGCTCCATGTGAAGCAATGTGTGCTCAATATTCCCAAGAAGAGCGATGTCAACTGGGTGAAGTCCATGCGCATCGAGCAGCAGTTCTCGCAGTTGGATAATGGCGAATGGGTGCTGACCCATGATGACATGTGGGCGGAGATGAGTTTTCCAGCCTTGCTTCCCAACGCCTTGGTGACACGCACGACCCGTCTCGCCGAATATAAGTTTGACGACATTCCGCGATCACTGCTCCGTGGTAAGGCCCGCACCATCGAGGAGGCCAACGCCCGCATCCGCGACGAGGAGTTCTGGCAACGGGAGCGCCCTGTCGAACTGACCAAGAGCGAGCGGAACATCGACGGACTCGTTGACCGCATCCGTCGCTCCAAGGGCTTTGGCGTCATCATGGTGGGCGTCAAGGCGTTTGCCGAAAACTTCATCGAGACAAGTCCCACGGGAGAGAAAAGTAAGGTGGATATTGGTCCGGTCAATACCATCATTTCCCACAACTTCGTGGATGGCTACCGCTTCCGCGGGTCGGCCCGAACGATGGCGGCCCTCAATCCCCACCTCTTCTGGAAGGGCTATGGCGCTTATGGAACGCGATCCAACCGCTGGTATTATGGTTCGGAGGTGACTTACGCCTTCAACAAAAAGGAAAACTCCCCCTTCGAATATCCGATGCGCAATCTCGTTTTCTCCTCGGAGCGGGATGTGATGTCGCCCTCGGACAAATACCTGGTCAACAACAAGGACAACGTCTTCATGTCCTTCCGCACGCAGGACGTGCGCCAGATGTACTTCTACGACCGTCAGCAACTCTCCTTTGTCTATGAGTCCGACTGGGGACTGAGCGTCAACGCTGGGGTGAAGGCGGAGAGCAACGAGGTGGCTGGAGAACTTCATTTCCAACCCGTCAATGGCGCTCCCGAGGTCTTTAAGATCCGTACCACCGAACTATCGGCTGGCATCCGCTTCTGTCCGGGACAGACCTTTGTCAATACGAAGCAGCATCGCTGGCCCGTCAATCTTGACCATCCCGACCTCTCGCTGACCCATACGATGGGTGTGAGCGGCGTGCTTGGAGGACAGTATCAGCTCAATCTGACCGAACTCAAACTCTACAAGCGTCAATGGATGGGATCTTGGGGATTCGTCGATTTCCACGCCAATGCAGCCGTGCAATGGAACAAAGTGCCGTTTCCGTTGCTCATCATGCCACCCGCCAATATGACCTTCATGGACAACGAGGTGACTTTCAATCTGATGAACAATATGGAATTTCTCACCGACCGCCAGCTGTTTGTCAGTGCGTCGTGGGACATGAATGGCAAGTTGCTCAACCGCCTGCCACTCCTGAAGAAACTCAAGTGGCGCGAATACTTCTCTGTGAAGGCGATGTGGGGCGATCTGACCAGCAAGAACAACCCGCTCCTGCATCCCGACGACCCGATGTTGTTCCGCCTGCCCGAAGGATCCCGCGTCATCGACAAGACGCCCTACTGGGAGGTGGAGGCTGGTGTCCACAATATCTTCAATGTCTTTGGCGTAACCTATGTTCGCCGCATGAGTTATCGCAACTATGAAAACATCGACCGTTGGGGCATTCGCTTACTCTTCAACCTGACTTTTTAGGTCCTCTTCCTTTTGGCCAGTTTCTTTGGCCAAGTGTGGCGGAAAATCAATAAGACCTGTTCCAAAATCGAATGTGATTTTAGAACAGGTCTTATTTGTCGTTTGCTTGGTATGCACTATGCCCTGACGCCTATTCTAAATAGGTGTAGCCGTAAAGGCCGTTGCGGTAGTTGGAGAGGAAGTTCTTGCCCTCCTCCAGCGAAATCTTGCCCGTGCGCACACTCTTCGTCACCCATTGCTCCAGGTGGCGCACGAGTTTCTTCGGGTCGTACTGCACGTAGTCGAGCACCTCCTCGACGGTCTCGCCCTCAAACACCTGGTCGATGCGATACTTGCCGTCCTTGACGGAGATATGGACGGCATTGGTGTCGCCGAATAGGTTGTGGAGGTCACCGAGAATCTCTTGGTAGGCACCGACAAGGAAGACACCGAGATAGTAGGGCTCCTTGGATCGCAGGCTATGGACCGGCAACACGTGAGAGACGTGATTGTAGGTCACGAAGTTGGCGATCTTGCCGTCGCTGTCGCAGGTGATGTCCTGGATGGTACACTTGCGGGTAGGACGCTCGTTGAGGCGCTGGATCGGGATGATCGGGAAGAGCTGGTCAATGGCCCAGCTATCTGGCAGCGACTGAAAGAGTGAGAAGTTGCAGAAATATTTATCGGCCAACAGCTTGTCGATGTTACGCAACTCGTCGGGTACATGCTTCATCTGCTTGGCGAGTGTGTTGACCTCGTGGCAGACGCTCCAGTACATACTCTCGATCTCGGCGCGCGTCTTCAGATCTACCAAGCCGTGGGAGAACAATTCCAAAGCCTCCTCGCGTATCTGTTCCGCGTCGTGCCAGTCCTCCAGCATCGTGCGCGGGTTGAGGTTGTCCCAGATTTCATAGAGATCCTTGACGAGTTTGTGGTCGCTCTCCTTGGCCTCAAACTCTTCCGGCATCTCGGGCAGCGAGGCCGTCTCCAGCACGTCGATGACGAGTACGCTATGATGGGCAGAGAGGTTGCGTCCGCTCTCGGTGATGAGGTTGGGGTGGGGGATGCCATATTTGTCGGCAGTCTGGACAAACGTGTCCACGCAGTCGTTGACATACTCCTGGATGCTGTAGTTGATGGAACTCTCGCTATTGGAGGATCGCGTGCCGTCGTAATCGACGCCCAGACCGCCTCCGCAATCCACGAAATCTACGTTGTAGCCCATCTTGCGGAGATTGGCGTAGAACTCCGCAGCCTCGTTGAGGGCCGTCTGTATGCGGCGGATCTTCGTGATCTGTGATCCGATATGGAAATGGATGAGGCGCAAGCAGTCCTGCAAGCCCGCTTTCTCGAGTTTCTCGAGTGCGGCGAGCACCTCCGAGGCCGTCAGTCCAAACTTCGACATGTCACCACCACTCTCCGCCCATTTGCCCGAACCACTGCTGGCGAGTTTGATGCGTATACCGATATTGGGGCGCACCTTCATGCGGCGTGCCACCTGGGCGATGGTGTCAATCTCGTTGAGCTTCTCGACGACGATGAAGATACGCTTCCCCATCTTCTGCGCCAGCAGCGCCAGCTCGATGTAGCTTTGGTCCTTGTAGCCATTGCATACGATCAGCGAGTCGCTTTGGCACTGGACGGCGATGACGGCGTGCAATTCGGGTTTGGAACCCGCCTCCAGACCAAGGTTGAACTTCCGGCCGTGAGAGATAATCTCCTCGACGACGGGCTGCATCTGGTTTACCTTGATCGGGTAGATGATGAAGTTTTCGCCCTTAAACCCATAGTCCTCGCGGGCACGGTCGAAACATTTGGCAGTCTCCTCGATACGGTTGTCGAGAATGTCGGGGAAACGCAGCAGCACCGGCGGAGTGACTCCGCGCAGCGCCAGTTCCTCCATCACATCGTGGAGATCCACCTGTTGCGTCTTGTCCTTCTCGGGCGTGACATAGACGTTGCCCCGCTCGTTCACACTGAAGTAGGGAGTTCCCCATCCATTGATGTTGTACAGTTCCTTTGCGTCCTCAATTGTCCACTTCTTCATTTCAGCTTTGGTCTCTCTTCTACTGGCTAATAATATGATTGATAAATTGTCTTGATGCTTCTTGCTTGTCCGCTGTCTCTCGTCCTCTCTGCTATGGGTCTATCCCAAGCATCTTGCGCAGGTCGGCGACGGTGCTCTCTATCTTTTCGTAGTTGTCGAGCAGCGACACGTCGAAGATGTATTTGGCCTTGTTGTAAAAAGGCTCGCGCTCCGCCAGTTGGCGGTGGATAAACTCCCGCACCTCTTCCGTCGTCTTGTTGAGCAGCAGCGGGCGCACGACGCGTCCCATCTTCAGATGGCCGTAGAGCACGTCGGGCTCTGCCTTGAGATAGACAGTGGCTCCCTGGCGGTTGAGGTAGTCCATGTTGTCGTAGAAGCAAGGAGCGCCACCTCCACAGGAGATGACGACGTCCTCAAACTCGGCGACCTCATGGAGCATGTTGTGCTCCACCTTTCGGAATCCTTCCTCGCCCCGCTCGTCAAAGAGCTGCTTCGCCGTCCGTCTCATCCGCGACTCTATGTACCAGTCGAGGTCATAGAACGTCTGGCCCAGACTGAGGGCCAGTTGGCGTCCGATGGTGGTCTTGCCTGCCCCCATGTAGCCGATGAAGATGATGCGGCGTCCTCCCCACGACGCTATCAGCGCGTCGCTGGGTACGAAGGGCGTGTCGGGTGTCTTGATCTTGGGTCTCACGATCGTTTCTTCCGGACCTTGGCCTTGGGCTCAGGGGCATTGTTGACGATTTCCATACACTGCTCCAGCGTCAGGTCCGTGGCCGTCTCTCGCTGGTTCTTGGGAATGCGGTAGTTCTTGCCCTTGTATGCGATGTACGGTCCCCAATGGCCATTGAGGATTTCCAGATCGTCGTCAAACTTCTTCAGGTGCTTCTCTTCCTCCTGCTTGCGCTTCTTGGCGATGAGGACGATGGCGTCCTGGAGCGTGATGGAGAGCGGGTCCGTGCCCTTGGGGATGCTGACGTACTTGCCCTCGTGGCGCACATAGGGGCCGAAGCGTCCTGTGCCCACAGTCACCTCTGATCCCTCGAATGTGCCCAGTGGGCGCGGGAGCTTGAAGAGTTCGAGCGCCTCGTCGAGCGTGATGGTGCTGATCGACTTGTCTGCTGGCAGCTGGGCGAAGCGCGGTTTCTCCTCGTCGCCTGCCGTGCCTATCTGTACCACGGGACCGTAGCGACCGATCTTGACCGAAACGGGCTTGCCCGACTGCGGGTCCTCGCCCAGCTGGCGCTCGCCCACACGGTGCTCATTGCGCTCGTTCATCACCTTCTCGATCTCGGGTTCCAGTTGGGCATAGAACGTGCGCATGTCCTCGCGCCACTGGTCCTTGCCCTCGGCGATCTTGTCAAACTGCTGTTCTACGCGCGCTGTGAAATTGTAATCCATGATGTCGGGGAAGTTCTGCAGGAGAAATTCCGTCACCACTGTGCCCACGTCCGTGGGAATCAGCTTGCCCTTGTCGGCTCCCGCCATTTCCGTCTTCTGCTCCGAGACGATTTCGTCGTCCTTGAGCGTATCGATGCGGTATATGCGCTCTTGGCCCTTGCGGTCGCCCTTCTCCACATACTCGCGCTGCTGGATGGTGGAGATTGTCGGTGCGTAGGTTGAAGGACGGCCGATGCCCAGTTCCTCCATCTTGCGCACCAGGCTGGCCTCGGTGTAGCGTGCTGGAGCCAGCGAGAATCGCTCCGTGGAGGTGATCTCGCGTCGCTGCAGTTCGTCGCCGTCCTTTACGGGCGGCAATATGTTGGTGGTGTGGTCGGCAGACTCGTCGTCTGACGACTCACGATATACTTTCATGAAACCATCGAAGATCGTCACCTCGCCCTGGGCCACGAAGTGGTGGCCCTCCACACAGTCCTGCGCCTCATCCGTAGCCGGCAGGATGTCGATGTTGACCGTTGTCTTCTCCAGTTCTGCGTCAGCCATCTGCGAGGCCAGCGTGCGCTTCCACACCAGTTCGTAGAGGCGGCGCTCCTGCTGGGTGCCCTCGATGGTCTTGTTGCTCATATAGGTTGGTCGGATGGCCTCGTGGGCCTCCTGCGCACCCTTGGAGTGGGTGTGGAACTGTCGGGGCTTGCTATAGTCCTCGCCATAGATCCCCACAATCTCTTCCTTGCTCGTGTTGATGGCCAGCGAAGAGAGGTTGACGCTGTCCGTACGCATGTAGGTGATGTTACCCGCCTCGTAGAGACGCTGGGCCACCATCATGGTCTGCGAGACCGAGAAGCCGAGTTTGCGGGCCGCCTCCTGCTGGAGGGTGGAGGTGGTGAACGGAGGGGCAGGGGAGCGCTTCACGGGATGCTTGGCTACGGCAGAGACACGGAAGCGTGCTCCTCGGCAAGCCTCCAGGAAGGCCTGGGCCTCCTCGTGTGTGGCGAAACGATGATTGAGTTCCGCTTTCACCTCTACCGGCTTGCTTTCGGCATCGGTCAGCGTGAAGAGGGCGTTGATGCGATAGAACGGTTCGCTCTTGAAAGCCTTCACCTCGCGCTCGCGCTCCACGATGAGTCGGAGTGCGACGCTTTGTACGCGACCTGCGGAGAGCGACGGTTTCACCTTGCGCCAGAGCACCGGCGAGAGCCCGAAGCCCACCAGACGGTCGAGCACGCGGCGAGCCTGCTGCGCGTTGACAAGGTTCATGTCCAGATGGCGCGGCGTCTCGATGGCATGGACGATGGCCGGTTTGGTAATCTCGTGAAACACGATACGGTTGGTCTGTTTCTCGTCCAGTCCCAGCACCTCGCACAGGTGCCACGATATGGCTTCTCCCTCGCGGTCTTCATCGGATGCGAGCCACACCATCTTCGCGTCGCGGGCGCTGCGTCGAAGTTCTGTTACCAACGGTTTCTTCTCCTCCGGTATCTCATAGCAAGGCTCAAATGTGTCCAGGTCGATACTCAGTTCTTTCTTTTTCAAATCGCGAATATGACCATAGGACGACATCACCTTGAAGTCTTTGCCTAAGAACTTCTCAATGGTTTTCGCCTTAGCGGGACTCTCCACTATCACCAAATTATCTTGCATTGGGCTTCTCTATATTTTTCTTTGGGGTGCAAAATTAGGAAAACTTTCCGTTACACCTTATATATAAGGAGGAATTTTATTTTTTTTAATAAGAATGAAACTACTCGGCTGCTTCCTGCGGGCTTTCCACTCCTGTGGAACGCGCCTCAGCGTCCTTCGCCTGCGGGCGCAAAAAAGACTCATCCCCATCCCGTCATGCTGCCATGATCGGATGGGGACAAGCCATGATGTATCCTTTCGGCCGCCCGTGCCCCTTGCGGAGCATGGGCAGTCCGATAGATGATTGCTTGATTACTCAGCAGAGAGCGAGTAGCGACGGTAGTCGCAGACAGCCAGCGTCTTGCTCTGGGCCTGGAGCCACTGGGCGACGTTCAGCTTGTCGCCATCGCCAAACTGGAACTCCTGATCGACCAAGCAGCTCTCCTTGAAGAACTTGTTCAGACGACCCTTGGCGATGTTCTGTACCATCTGCTCCGGCAGGTTGGCAGCCTTCTCGGCACCCACCTTGGCGCGGATCTCGCGAGCTTTCTCAGCATCCTCGGGAGTGAGCCAGCCCTTCTTGATGTTGGACTCGATGTGGTCCTCGCTATCGACGAGGTTCGGGTTGACGCCAGCCTTCTTGATAGCGTTGACAACGGCCTTCTCTACCTGCTCCTCCTTGGTCTTCTCGATGGCGACCTTGAGCTCCTCGTCCTTCACGCTCTGGGGCACGGAGGCCTCGTCGAGTGCGATAGGCTTCATGGCAGCGACCTGCATGGCCACCTTGTGACCGGCATCCTCGTTGCTCTCAGAGAGGCGTACGATGGTGGCGAGCATGTGGCGGTTCATGTGGTCATAGACATAGAGGTTGTCACCCTCGAGGAAGTTGTAGCCATCGATCTCCATCTTCTCGCCGGTGATACCAGAACGCTGCTGCACAGCGGTCACGGCGTCGTCACCATTGGCGAGCTTCAGAGTCTTCACCTCGTCGAGCGTCTTGCAGCGGTTCTCCACGGCCTGGTCGAGGATCTCCTGGACCATGGCGATGAAGTCCTGTCCGTTGGCTACGAAGTCGGTCTCGCACTTCACGGCCACCATGGCAGCGAAGTCGTCCACCTTCTTCACGAGCAGACATCCGTTGGAGGTCTCGCGGTCAGAACGCTTGGCAGCGATAGCCAGTCCGCGCTCGCGGAGCAAGTCCTTAGCCTTGTCGAAGTCACCTTCGGCCTCGACGAGTGATTTCTTCACGTCACCAAGTCCGGCACCCGTCATGGTGCGCAGCTTCTTGATGTCGTCCATTGTTGGTTTATAAGCCATAACTTTCTATTCCTTTCGTTAAATTGTATGGTTCTGTCAATCGATTTGCTGGAAGTCTCCGATTACTCGACCTTTGCCTCCTCAGCCTGCTCCGTAGCGGGAGCGTCGTCACGGCGAGCGCGGCGAGCGTTGCGGCGCGGACGTGCCTCTGCGGCCTCCTCAGCCTGCTCGGCAGCAGCCTTCTCGTCAGCCTTCTCAGCCTTGCGCTCCTCGAGACCTTCTGCGATGGCACCGCAGACGGCAGAGAGGATCACCTCGACGCTGTCCTTGGCATCGTCGTTGGCCGGGATGATGAAATCGACGTTGCGCGGGTCGGAGTTGGTATCGACGATGGCGAACACGGGGATGCCAAGGCGCTTAGCCTCCTTCACGGCGATGTGCTCCTTCATCACGTCGATGACGAAGAGTGCGCTCGGAAGGCGGGTCATGTCGGCGATGGAGCCGAGGTTCTTCTCCAGCTTGGCGCGCTGGCGGCTTACCTGCAGCAGCTCGCGCTTGGAGAGGTTGTCGAAGGTGCCGTCGGACATGAGCTTGTCGATGTTGGTCATCTTCTTGACAGCCTTGCGGATGGTGGGGAAGTTGGTGAGCATACCACCAGCCCAACGCTCGCTCACGAAGGGCATGTTGACGGAAGCGGCCTTCTCAGCCACGATTTCCTTGGCCTGTTTTTTAGTAGCGACAAAGAGGATCTTCTTGCCCTGCTTTGCAATACCCTTCAATGCCTCGGCAGCGTCGTCGATCTTGGCGACGGTCTTGTGGAGGTCAATGATATGGATGCCATTGCGCTCCATATAGATATACGGCTTCATGGCAGGGTTCCACTTGCGGTGGAGGTGGCCAAAGTGGCAGCCGGCCTCCAGTAACTGGTCAAAACTTGTTCTTGACATGTTGTTGTTTCTTCTTTTGTTTGTTTACGTTCTTTTTAATTCTCTTGTCCAGAATCAACCTGCAAGTAGTCGATATGCCGACACATCGGGTCTTGCCGGTTTAGATACTAAACTGATCTCCTTCCAGCGATTAGCGCTTGCTGAACTGGAAGTGAGCACGAGCCTTGGGCTGACCCGGCTTCTTGCGCTCGACGGCACGGCTGTCGCGCGTGAGGAATCCGGCGTCCTTGAGTTGCTTCTTGTCCTCGGCGTTGACCTTGACGAGCGCACGGGCGATGGCGAGGCGCAGGGCCTGGCTCTGACCGGTGAAACCACCACCGTCGAGGTTGGCCTTGATGTCATACTGTCCCTCCACACCGAGCAGCTGCAGCGGCTGCTTCACGACGTACTGGAGGATGGCAGAGGGGAAGAACTCGTTGAGCTCCTTCTTGTTGATGGTAATCTTGCCGGTACCCTCCGACAGATATACGCGGGCCACGGCACTCTTGCGGCGGCCAATTGCATTAATAAGTTCCATTACTTACTATGTTAGGGGATTATTTATACTGGTTAATATCAATAGCCTTGGGCTTCTGAGCCTCATGACCCTGAAGGTCAGCACCCTCGATGACGACGAGGTTGTCCATCAGCGAACGGCCCAGCGGACCCTTCGGCAGCATGCCCTTGACGGCGTGGCGCAGCATCTTGTCGATACCGTTGGCGCGCTTGCGGAGCTCCTCGGGCGTGTTGAAGCGCTGACCACCGGGATAGCCAGTATAACGGGTATAGACCTTATCCGTCTCCTTCTTGCCGGTGAAGACCACCTTCTCGGAGTTGATAATGATCACGTTGTCACCACAGTCGGCGTGCGGTGTGAAGTTGGGCTTGTACTTACCACGAAGCAACTTAGCCACTTTTGAGCAGAGGCGGCCGACAACCTGGTCGGTAGCATCGACAACCACCCACTCCTTTTTCGCTGTTTCCTTATTTGCGGAAATAGTCTTGTAACTTAAAGTGTCCATAAAGATTTTTTGATAACTACTAAAAAACGTCTTTTAAATTGATTTGATATAGCGGAAACCTCACGGCGCCTCCAGTCTAAAAGAGACCATCCAGCATTATTCCCGCTGCGACTGCCCGACAGATTCCCTAACCATCGTGTCCGGCCAAAGGCACGACTATTAACACTATCCGGCGCGGCAACTTCTAAGCAAGCTGCCAAAGTCGGGGTGCAAAGTTACATATTTTATATGGCAGTGCCACGGGGCGAATGGACGCGACCTGCATTTTTACGAATATTTAACGTCCGGCTCCCGCTGTAGTAACTATTCAGCAATAGTGTAGGCATGCACCTCCTACCATCCTATAACGACAGG
>OIWT01000805.1_pt1 | contig 41740 bp, 28 predicted proteins | sample 1587701 | NCBI WGS metagenome assembly OIWT01 (sample SAMEA3888904, study PRJEB22519) | human gut metagenome | biome: human gut; feature: human-associated habitat; material: faeces | place: Denmark | collected 2009 | reverse complement strand
AATTTTAAGAATTACTGAATGACCAAAGGCCCTGCAAATGCGTCCTGCATTTGCAGGGCCTTCCTTTTTTGGGGATGGGGAGAAAATGCCTGAAACAAAGCATTTTTAATGATGAAATGTGAATAAGAGAATGAAATGATAATAGATATATTATCATAAAAGATATAACACTATATTAACGTTAAATGAAAGAAAACAGAACAGAAAAAACCAAATTCTGTATAATAATGACGAATAAAAAGGCGTGGCATTAGTACTATCGCACAAAAAAATATTTTGCAAAATGTTAATCTAGGTATTGATTTTTGAAAATTAAAGCGCTATAATTAACATCGTCGCAAGACCCGTGCGTGTATAAAGCATATATATGAACGCAACGGACATTTTTCTAAGGAGGAAGAGACCATGTCTAAGAAGATCGTAGCTTTGCTCATGGCGCTGGTTCTCGTGTTTGCGATGACCGCGTGTGCAAAGACCGAGGCTCCTGCTCCGGCTGAGAGCTCTGCTCCCGCCGAGTCGGCTGAGGCTCCCGCTGAGTCCGCTGACGCGCCTGAGACTCCCGCCGCTGAGGAGGACGATGGCGAGATCTACACCCTGAATTACTACCAGATCGGTAACCAGGACACCAACACCCGCGAGGCTGTTCAGGACGCGATCAATGCTTACATTGAGCCCCTGATCGGCGCTGATGTCGAGTTCAGCATCATCGGCTGGGGCGATTGGGATTCCAAGGCGCTGACCGCGCTGCAGGCCGGTGAGAAGATCGATATCTTCTTCACCGCTGACTGGAAGTCCTACATGCGTTCTGTGACCCTGAACTGCTTCCTGCCCCTGAACGATGACGAGGGCGAGCACGGCAACCTGCTGACCACCTACGGCCAGGGCATCCTGGATTCCCTGAACCCTGCGTTCATCACCGGTACTCAGATCAACGGCGTCAACTACGCGGTTCCCACCAACAAGGAGCTGTGCGTTCCCATGGGCTACATTGTGAACATGGACGCTGCTGACGAAGTTGGCCTGGATCCCACCACCATCAAGACTCTGGAAGACTTCGAGCCCTACCTGGCCAAGTACAAGGAGCTGCATCCTGAGCTGTACGGCTACCTGAACGACGGCGGCTGGGGCGACGAGCCCTGGGTTCCCAACGAGGTCAACGGCCTGACCGGTAACCTGATTGCTCAGAAGTTCGACCCCGATGAGAACGGCAACTTCGATGAGACCTGGTACTCCGTTTGGGAGACCGAGGAGGATAAGAAGCACGTCGAGACCATGTACAAGTACTTCCAGGCTGGCTATATCCATCCCGATTCTCCCCTGTCCACCTTTGATGTTGGTTCTTCCGCTCCCTTCGCAGCTGGCGAGTGGCTGTTCATCTCCAATCCTCTGAAGGGCGACGGCATCAAGGCCAACGAACTGGTCGTTGCTTCCGGCAACCTGAACCTGCGTACTCAGGAAATCTACTGCCAGGGCAAGGTCTGCGTCACCACCCATGCGGGCGGCTCCATGCTGGCGATCCCGGTGGCTTCTGAGAACCCCGTGAAGGCCATGAAGTACATCAACCTGATGCACACCGATTCCAACCTGCTCGACATGATGCTCTTCGGCGTTCCGGAGACCATGTGGCACTTTGCGGATGACGGCCGCGTTGAGCTGGATGATACCTCCTGGTACGGCGCGCACGGCGCCCCTTGGACCCTGGGCAACACCGCGATCCAGCACGTCACCACCAACGAGGATCCCGAGAAGAACAAGCGTCTTCAGGAGTACTCCAAGGATGCCATCATGCATCCCTCCCTGGGCTTCCGTTACGTCGTTCCTACCGAGCTCGAGGCTCAGTGGGCGGCCGTGAACAACGTCCAGGATGCGATGAACCGTTCTATGCTGACCGGCGCTGTGGATCCCTCCACTGCTCTGCCCCAGTACATCTCCGATCTGAAGGCTGCCGGCCTGGACGAGATCAAGGCGGACGTTGAGAAGCAGTACAACGAGTGGAAGGCTGCCAAGTAATTTCCTCAATAGGGAAGCACTTGCAGGCGTAAAGCTTGAAGGAAAGAACCTCTCCGTGAAAACGGAGGGGTTCTTTTTGCGCATAAGCGGCGCAAAAGGGAACACACTAAGATGGGAAAAAGCATAAGGAGGGAGAAAGTGTGTTTCGGAAATTTGCGGCGCTTGCGCTGCTGCTTTGCCTGACGGCGACGGCCTGTGCCTGTGCGAAAAAGGAAAATCCCGCGTCCGATGGGACGGGGGAGACATATACGCTCAAATATTATGAGATTGGAAATCAGGATACCGGCTCCCGCTCTGCGGTACAGGACGCAATCAACGCCTATTTGCGGCCAAAGATCGGCGCGAAATTGGAATTCGTGCTCGTTAGCTGGGGGGATTGGGACGCGAAGGCGCTGACCGCGCTGCAGGCCGGGGAGCGGATCGATCTGTTCTTTACAGCCGATTGGAAGGGCTATGCGCGATCGGTGGGGCAGGGACTCTTCACGCCGCTCAATGTGGACGAGGGCGAATACGGAAACCTGTTGGAAAACTATGGGCAGGCCATCCTCAGCAGTTTGAATCCTGCATTCCTTGCCGGCACGCAGGTGGGCGGCGTGAATTATGCTGTGCCGACGAATAAAGAGCTGTGCGTGCCGCAGGGATATATTTATAATGTAGAAGCGGCGCAGGAGGTCGGCATGGACCCCGCGGCGATAAAGGGCCTTGCAGATCTGGAACCGTACCTTCATAAGTACAAGGAGCTGCATCCGGAGCAATATCCCTATCTGACGGATAAGCGCTGGAGCGAGAGCCCGTGGTGCGAAAGCTTTGTGTCGGGGCTAAACTTCAATCTGCTGTCCATGCCGCTTGCATCGAATGAAAACGGCGTATGGGATGAAACCGTGCAATCGGTCTGGGAATCCGCAGCCGACAAAACGTATGCCGAGATCATTTACCGCTATGCGCAGGCCGGGTATCTCGATCCAGATACGGCGCTGACGCAATACGACCCGCTGACGGCGTTCAACGCGGGCAAGTTCTTGACCTATACCGCGCCGCTCAAGGGAGAGGGCATCAAGGCGCAGGAGATGAAGAACGCCTCCGGCAACCCGAACTTGAATCTGGGTGAAATCTATACCCAGCCCAAGATCATCACCACCCTGCACACCGGCGGTTCGATGATTGCCATTCCCACTACATCCCAGCGCGCCGATCTTGCCATGCAGCTGATCAATCTCATGCACTCCGACAGCGAGCTGCTCGATTTGATGCTCTATGGCGTGAAGGACTCCATGTGGCGCTTCGCGGATGATGGGCGTGTAGAGCTGCTCGATTCTTCGTGGTACGGCGCGCACGGCGGCGCGTGGACGATGGGCAACACCGCCATCCAGCACGTCACCGTGGACGAGGACTCGGAAAAGAATCGGCGTTTGCAGCAGTATTCCGAAGGCGCGGCGGAGCATCCTTCACTAGGTTTCCGCTATGTCTGTCCGCCGGAGATGGAAGCGCGCATGGCGGCGCTGAACAACGCGGCGGATTCTATGAACAATGCGCTGACGGCCGGTGCGGTCGATCCCGCTGCCGCACTGCCGCAATACATTTCGTCCCTCAAGGCCGCAGGATTGGACGAGCTCCGCGCTGACGTACAGCGGCAGTATGACGAGTGGAAGGCCGCGAAGGAAGCCGGAAGCAGAAAATAAAGGAAGAAAAAAGACTCTGCGCGGGTCTTTTTCTTTTTGGCACAATGGGGAGCGGATTTTGTTAAATGTGCTTCCGCCCCTAGGAAAAAAGGCGAATTTATGATATAGTGAAGAGTAAATTTGGGGCGGAATGAGGAGAGAAGAACGATGGATTTTAAGGGATATATTGCAGATAAAATCAACGAAGCGATGGAGATCGTGTTCGGCCAGACCATGGAGGGCGTCGCCGGTTTTCTGGAAACGCCGCCGAACCCGGAGATGGGCGATTTCGCCTTTCCGTGCTTCAAGCTGTCCAAGGCCCTGCGCATGGGCCCGCCCGTGATCGCGGGTAAACTGCAAAGCGCGCTGGCGAGCGATGAGATCATCGACCATGTGGAATGCATGGGCGGCTATCTCAACTTCTTCCTGCATAAGACCGGCTATGCGCAGTCCATCGTCGAAAAGGTGCTTGAGCAGAAGGAAAAATACGGCTCCTCCGACGAGGGCCAGGGCCGCGTGATCTGCATCGACTATTCCTCGATCAACATCGCCAAGCGATTCCATATCGGTCACCTTTCCACCACCATGATCGGCAACGCGCTCTATAAGATTTATGAGCATCTGGGCTATAAGTGCGTGGGCATCAACCATCTGGGCGACTGGGGCACGCAGTTCGGCAAGATGATTGCCGCCTACCTCAAGTGGGGCAATAAGGAAGAGGTCGAAAAGAACGGCGTGGATGCGCTGACCGCGCTCTATGTTCGTTTCCATCAGGAGGCGGAAAAGGATCCCTCTTTGGAGGACGAAGGCCGCCTGTGGTTCAAGAAAATCGAGGATAACGATCCGAAGGCTACCGAAATTTTCAACTGGTTCAAGGAAATCACGCTCAAGGACGCGCAGCGCGTCTACGATATGCTCGGCGTCAAGTTCGATTCTTACGCCGGCGAGAGCTTTTATAACGATAAAATGCAGCCCATTATCGACGAGCTGCGCGAAAAGGGACTGCTCGTGGAGTCCCAGGGCGCGTATGTCGTGGATCTGGAAGAGGATAATATGCCTCCCTGCCTGATCCTCAAGAAGGACGGCGCGACGCTTTATGCCACCCGCGATATCGCCGCCGCGTTCTACCGCAAAAAGACCTATCATTTCTATAAGGATCTCTATGTCGTGGCCTACCAGCAGAACCTGCACTTCAAGCAGTGGTTCAAGGTGGTCGAGAAGATGGGCTACGAGTGGAGCAAGGATCTGGAGCACGTTCCCTTCGGCATGGTCTCCTATGAGGGCCGCGCGCTTTCCACCCGCGAGGGTTACGTTGTGTATCTGGACGAGCTGCTCAACCGCGCCGTGGAAAAGGCGCGCGAGATCATCGAGGAAAAGTCCCCCAACCTGCCCGACAAGGACAAGGTGGCGCGCCAGGTCGGTATCGGCGCGGTTGTGTTCTTCGATCTGTTCAACAACCGCATCAAGGATATCGACTTCCGCTGGGATCGCGCGCTGAACTTTGACGGCGAAACCGGACCCTATGTGCAGTATACCCATGCGCGCTGCTGCTCGCTGCTGGCCAAGGCGGGCGAGCTTGACGCCGAGGCGGACTATGCCGCGCTGGAAAATCCCGCCGCGCAGGAGGTTGTGCGCACGCTGGAGCGCTTCCCGGAGGTCGTTTCCGAAGCCTGCCACCGCAACGAGCCGTCGCTGGTGACGCGCTATACCGTGGAGCTGGCCTCGAATTTCAACCGCTTCTATTATGAAAACCGCATCCTCACCGAGGACGCGGCGCAGAGCAAGGCCCGCGCGAACCTCACCGCCGCAACGGCATCCTGCCTGCGCACCGCGCTGTCGCTCATCGGCGTCGAAGCGCCTGAAAAGATGTAATCGCATCTAAAAAAAGATACTGCCCAGGAGCGCCGCGCGGCGCTCCCTGTTTTGTGAAACTGTGTGAAACGTAGGATGGAGAAGGGGAAAAAACATGCACAAGATCGGATTTGACAATGATTTGTACATCCGGAAACAGTCGCAGGCGATTCGTGAGCGCATCAGTCAGTTCGGCAACAAGCTCTACCTTGAATTCGGCGGAAAGCTCTTTGACGACTTCCACGCCTCCCGCGTGCTGCCGGGGTTCAAGCCCGACGCCAAGATCGGCCTGCTGCAGGAATTCCGCGATCAGGCGGAAATCGTCTGCTGCATCAACGCCGCGGATATCGGCAACAGCAAGTTCCGCGCGGATCTGGGCATTACCTATGACATGGACTTGCTGCGCCTGATGGATCAGCTGCGCCGCATGGGGCTGTATGTGTCTTCTGTGGTCATCACCCAGTATAAGGGTCAGCCCGCAGCCGATGCCTTCCGCAAGATGCTGGAAAAGCGCGGCGAGCATGCCTATCTGCATTATCCCATCAAGGGCTACCCGATGGACGTCGATCTGATCGTCTCCGATGAGGGATACGGCAAGAACGATTTCGTCAAGACCACGCGCCCGCTCGTCGTTGTGACCGCACCCGGCCCCTGCTCCGGCAAGCTGGCGACCTGCCTTTCTCAGCTGTATCACGAATACAAGCACGGTGTGAAAGCAGGCTACGCCAAGTTTGAAACCTTCCCCATCTGGAACATCCCGCTCAAACACCCGGTCAACCTTGCCTACGAGGCCGCCACGGCAGATCTGAAGGATGTCAACATGATCGATCCTTTCCACCTGGAAGCCTATGGCAAGACCACGGTCAATTATAACCGTGATATTGAAGCCTTCCCCGTTGTCCGCACGATTCTGAGCAAGATCACCGGCAGCGACAACGTCTATCAGTCGCCCACCGACATGGGTGTGAACATGGCGGGCTACGGCATCATGGATGATGAGGCCGTCCGCGAGGCCTCCCGACAGGAGATCATCCGCCGCTATTACAAGGCCAAGGTGGACTATGCCAAGGGCCGCACGGATGAGGAAACCGTCAAGAAGATCGAGATGGTCATGAAAAACCTCGATCTTTCGCCCGATGACCGCCGCGTCGTCCGTCCCGCATTGGAGCGCGCTGCGCAGACCGGCAGTCCGGCCTTTGCCATCGAGCTGCCGGACGGCACTGTCGTCACCGGCAAGGGAGCGGGCATTATGAATGCGGATGCCAGCGCCGTGCTCAACGCCATCAAGCACATGGCGGGCATTTCGGACGAGATTTATCTGCTCTCGCCCATCATTTTGGAGCCCATCGTGGACATGAAGAAGAATGTGCTCGGCATCGCGGAGCCCGTGCTCAGTCTGGACGAGGTCTTGCTGGCGCTGTCCATCTGCGCCGCGACCAACACCGTGGCGGAGCTGGCGATCTCCAAGCTGGGAGATCTGCGCAACTGCCAGGCGCACGCCAGCTATATGCTCTCCCAGAGCAACGAGATCATGCTCTCCAAGCTCGGCGTGCAGTTCACCTGTGAGGATACCTATCCGAACAACGATCTGTATTACGTCTGAGAAATACAACACAAAATGTGCGATGCAAAGCGCCCGAAAGGTAAAAGCCTTTCGGGCGCTTTGAGTAAAGGGGAGAAGTAGAAAGGAAAGCCCGGAGCAGTTCCTGGACGTGGAATAGGATCTGCTCAGCCTTCTGTCTGCAGGCCAGCCAGCCGCCCCGGAGATAGACGACCGAAAACCGGATCACCATGCGCTCACTCATCAGGCCGTTGGGAAAGCCGAGACGGAACGGGACATTCGGCAGCATCGTTTTGAAACCGTAAAGCACGGTGTTGACCACCGGCACGTTGGCCAGCGCCGCTGCGCGCGGGAAGTACCGTGTCCGCATAACCGCTGCCGTGTATCCGGGCGAAGAGATACAGAAGCATGATGTAGAAAAGGTGCAGGCAGAGCCACGGCGTCAGGCCGAAAAAGTGCAGCAGGCGGTAGATGCGCCGCTTGCGGTCAGGCCGGTATTAGCCAATCGCCGCCGCCGAAGCACCGTCTTTTTACGATTGATCGAAATCCCCTCCTCATGCCTTGGTGCATTCGGCGTAGGTCAGCGGAAAGCTGGCCCGCAGCACCAGGCTCTTGTGGATGTGCCAGCCGTTTTGCTGAAGAAACTGAAGGTAGCTTTCCGTAGACCAGCGGTGATAGAGCGGAAACCCGGCCAGCTTCAAAAAGAATGCGCGGATTTTACCGAAGAGGCCGTTGCCCAGATGCGTAAACGTCGGGGCGATGAGCACGCCGTCGTCCCGCAGCACGCGGCGAATCTCCCGCAGCGCCTTTTCTGGCTCGGGCACGATATGCAGCGCGTTGGAGACGATCACCACGTCAAAGGATTTGTCGGCATAAGGGAGGTCGAACATATCCTGCACGGAGAAGTGCAGCTTGCGCGACGGATTGTCGCGCCGTGCCTGCGCGATCATCTCCGGCGATTGATCCGTGACCTCGACGGAGCGCGCTATGCCCGCGATCTTGCGCGAGATCAGCCCCGTGCCCGCCGCCAGCTCCAGCACGTCCTTGTCCTGCACGGTGTGGTGCATCAGGTGAACCATCCGCTCGTAGGCCGCTGCGTCCCGAGCGAGAAAGGCGTCGTAGCGCCCGGCGTTTTTATCCCAGAAGTTCTTGTTCATCGTCGTCATGGGAAAAACCCTCTCTCTGCGTTTGAATGGTTAGTGCTACCTAACCCATGCGCCGTGAAAAAGCCGCTCCCGCAGCTTTTTTCCTGCTGACATTGTAGCAGAGCGGCGCGGGCTTTTCAAGCCGCTTTCCATTTAATAGGTAGAGGAAGAAAGCCGGAGGTACGACAAAAAGTGCATGTGAAATCTGCCAAAAGAATGAAAAAAGGGTAAATCAGGCGGAAATGCTACCATTTCCAGTTGCGGGAGGCATCGAAAGCTATTATAATAAAACCAGAAACGATTCGGGAGGACAAACAGATGAAGAAAAAAAGCATGCTGTGTGCGGTTCTGGCACTGCTGTTTTTGCTAACCGGCTGCCGCGGGCGCAATACCGCGTCGGCGGAACAGGTGCATATCAAAGATTATCAGGGGATCCCGGCCTATACTCAGCCGACGCTTTCGCAGAGCGGCAGCGGCAGCACCGCCGCGATCGACCCCAACGCCTATGTGGATGTGGATATCTGGGTGGACGGCACGCCGTCGATGGCGGGCTTTGTCGCGGGCGATCTGGCGACGACCTATCGCAAAACCCTGCCGCGCGTGGAGGAAACCGCTTATAACACCTGGATCAATGCCAACGTCAACTATTATCGATTCGAGATTTCGATGCTGCCGGAGGATTTTGCGGACATCAGCGGCATGGACGATTATCTCGCAGGCTCCGGCCAGACGCTGGAGGAGATGACCCGTGAACTGTATGCCTTTGCTCCCATCACGGCGGGCGCCAAGGTGCGCGCCTATGAGCAGAGCAGCTTTTACGGCAAGAACAGCTACTATGAAAGCTTCTCCGCGGGCGACAGCGATGTGATGAAGGCCGTGACGAAGAAGGTCAAGTCCATCGCCGCGGTCAACTGGGACAGCCAGACCCTGCCCCCGCTGCGCACCGCACTGACGATGGTCAATCCCGACCACCTTTCGGTCATCGTTTCCGACCTTTATGAGGAAAAGGGCCGCGTGGAGCAGATCGGCAAGCTCATGACCGGGCGCTTCTTTGAGCAGGGCAAGACCGTCGCGGTCATCGGCGTGCAGAGCGAGTTCGCCGGGCTGATCTATGACATCGGCGAGAGCGACATGACCATCGGCTACGGCGTGGACGAAAACCGCAAGTTCTCCGAATACAAGCCGCATCCCTTCTATTTGCTGGTGATCGGCGATGAAAACGAAGTCAACTATTTCGCACAGGCGATCAAGAGCAAGCTCGATGCGGAAATTACCGACAACGACGTCTATTCTTCCGAGATTCAGCTGATGAAGACCGGCGATTGGGGCGCGTCCTCCGATTCCACCGAAGTGACGAACTTTTATCCCGACAGCAATTTGACCGCACAGACCTCGGCCGATCAGCGAAAGCTCGATGCAGGACAGGTGTGCGATCTGCGCTACACCATGCCGCGCGCGGTTTCTTCCGGACGCGGCCAGCAGGCAGAGCAGACCGGGGCTTCCGTTTCTGCGCCCGAAACGCTGAGCTTTGAATTCACCATCCCGGTGCGCATCCGCTCGGACAAGGAGGTGGACTTCAACACCTTCACCTATGCCGGCAGCGCGCAGGTGCAGCGCACGGTGATGAAGGAAGTGGCCTCCGGCCGCCGCACGGGTCGAGGCGAGGTGCAGGAGACCGGCGAAGGTCTGCCCATCACCGCAACGGTCGGCTCGTCGCGCTACGCGGGCGATTTTGAAGCCGACGAAACGGCGCAGGCGCTGGTGCGCGATGTCACGGCGGTATCTGTCGGCGCGGTGACGCGCGACGGCGACGAGCAGGTTTGCCCTGTCACCTTCCGCGTGACGATGGAAAGCCCGAAGGAAATCGGCGTTTACCGTTTGCTGCTGTCTGCGTCGGTGCAGTGCCCGGCGGATCTGTTCCCGACGGATCTGGAACCGTGGGTGGACGAATGGGACGTGTCCGTGGCGGACGAGCTGACCTGGACGAGCGATCCCGGCACCTTTGACGGGTCCAAGACGCTGTACTTAAAGCGCATCATGAACCAGATCGTGGTTTCTTCCAATACTCTCAAGACCACGGGCGACAACGCGCTCTCCCCCAGCCATGAACTGGGCGAGTTCTATGTCGATCTCTATGCGGATCAGCAGGGATATTTCGGCAACGAGTAAATAAAGGCGCGCTGCGCTTGGAGAAAGGATCATATAAGCTTATGGCCAGAAAAGACAGCAACTGGAAACACATCCTGTTCATCGTGTTGATGTACGCGGTGACGGTCCCGGCGCTCTACGCCTATCTTGCCTGGAACAAGGTGGATACGCCCTTTGCCTATGAGTTTTTGCAGAGACTCGGCATCGCGGGGGTTGAAAACCTTTCCGATGCGGGCGTGCGCGACCTCTGGTTCTTTGAGATGTCTCAGTTCTACGGCGTTGCAACCGGTATTTCGCTCCTGATGGTCGTCATCTGGAACGTAATTTTCTGGAAGGCGGGCGCACCCGGCCGCCGGAGCCTGGAAAACATACTCTTTGCGGTGTTTATCGCGCTGCACATCCTGATGACCCTGCTGGTGGCGATCATCAGCGGCATCTTCGGCTTTGCGGCCTCGATGAAGCTGGACATCTACGACGTGCTGGCCTACTACGGCATGTTCCTGCTCAACATCCCCTTTGTGCTGTCGCTGTGGCTGTTCTCGCCCGTGGGGATGCGCAGCGCGCTGTTCAAAAAGTGGTAAAGGGCTTTTCGCGGCTTTGAATAGAGAGGAGGAAGCGCAATGGGTTGTTATGTATTCTATGTCGGCGGCTCCGGCTCCAAGATGCTGGAGGCATCGCTGCACACGGCGGCGGCGGGCGTTTTCAACGTCACCGGCGCGCCGGTCAACACGGTGATCGTTGATCTGGATCAGACCGGCGGCAATTTGAAGCGCGCCAAGGACCTGATTCGCATTTATAAGGACGTGCGCGCGTCGATTGGCGATAGAGAAGAGAAGGAAGGAAGCGCGGACATCGGGTTTAGAACCGATTTTGACCTTTATGCGCTGACCTCGGTGGAGGAAAGGGCCATGAGCGGCATCCTGGCCTCGACGACCATTGGCGACGACCGCGAAATCGCCCGCGCGCTCTATACCGATTATGAGCTGGAAATGAGCTATCAGCGTGGTTTTTACGGCCATCCCAACGTGGGCGCGCACTTTTTTGCCTCCCAGCTGCCCAATTTGCCGGATAATCACAGCTTTACCGAAGTGATCGACAAGATCCGTCAGGAGCTGGTTCGGGGCGGGCGGCCGCGCATCCTGCTGGCGGGATCCATCTTCGGCGGCACGGGCGCTTCGGCCATTCCGTCCATCGCCAAGTACATCCGCCAGCTGACCGATCTCAACCCGGATCCCGACGCACGGCGCACGGTGGGCGGCGGCGCGGTGATCGGCGCGATGCTGCTGCTGCCGTATTTTGCCACGACCAAGGGCGACGGCGTGATCGACTACACGCAGTTTGAACCCAAGGCCAAGGCTGCGCTGGAATACTATGCCAAAGAGGGCGTGGGCTACGGCGACAACAAGGTCTTTAACGCCATTTACATGGTCGGTTCGCAGGATAAGGTGGTTTATTCGTACTGCACCGGCGGCAGCGAGCAGAACAACGCCGCGCACCTGGTGGATTTCCTCGGTGCGGAGGCGGTCAGCCATTTCCTGACCACCAATCCGGACGGCTATCAGCCGGAGGAGCAGGACGGCCACTGGCTGTTCAATCTCGATCTCAAACAGCCCAATGACGAGGGCAAGACTCTCCTGGGCTGGGACGCTTTCCCGGAGGAGACCGTGCGCGGAGGCTTCGGGCGGCTGCTGAGAACCGCTTTTGTGCTGGCGACCTCCTACGGCAACCCCATCGTCAAGGACATGAGCGGGAAGCAGAGCTTCTTCCGCGGGCAGGACGCGGCCACCAAGTTGTTCTTTAAGAAGGTCAAGGCGGACAATGAGCGGGAGGAGGCGGTTCGCTGCTTCCGCAGCACGGGCTTGTATTTTACGGAGCTGGTGCGCTGGGTGGCGGAGGTACTCGCCACGCTGCCTCCGGCGATGGTCAAATCCAATCCGGGCGAGGGCTATCCGGTGGCAAACGGCGCGCAGGGCGCGATGACCATTCCTAGCAACGAGCTGGTGAACGGCGCGCTGCTGGCGCGGCTGTATCAGTATTACATGGCGCTTTCGGACGGCAGGTTCGATACGCAGGGCCCCCTCTCCGGCGACATTTCGCAGGAGGATGTCAAGAAGCTGATCTATGGCCTGCCGGGCGAATATACTTTTGAAACGATTAACACCAGTCTCGTCAGCCACAAGGTGGAGAGCATGAGCGGCAAGGCGTGCTTTGAAGCATTCCTGGCCAATCTGCTGGAAGCCTGCCGCATCGACTAAAGAAGGGAGCGAAGGCCTATGTTGGAATCCATGATCGTTGAGCTGAATGCGGGCGAAGCGCTGCCTTCCCTCAAGCAAAAGGGCTGGGAGCGCGTCGGCGCCGACGGCGGCGCGCCGTATAATCTCTGCGAAAAAATCGCCAAGCGCATGAAATCGGGCAAGGAACTGGTCGGCTCCTCCTTCCCGGAGATCTATTCGACCTATTTTGCCTTCCAGTCCGCGCTGGAGCTGGGCATGGAGGATGCGGTGCGCCAGTGGCGCGGCATCGTCGCCCTCGCGCTTTTGCAGGACGAATATCCCTTTGAAATGAGAACTCTGCCGCTGAACGGTTCGCATACCGGCTTTCAGCAGGCGGATTTTACCGAGATCGGCCGGACCTATGCGCCGGTGGGCGAGGATTTCTTCCTGCCGCGCGATCCTGAGCACGGCGATACCGCGCCCGGTGGGCTGATGGTGGGCTATTTTGACGGCGCGCCGCGCTTTGCTTTCTCGCGCAGGCTGCTGGCGTTCCCCGCGGCGGTGCGTCCCGACCCGAAGGGCGATCAGGCGGTGCCGTGGTTCAATTATAACCAGGGGCTGTTCCGCGACCCCAGCGAGATCAACCTGCCGGTGCTCCAGCGCGACGTGCTCATCAGCCGCCTGGAGGGCGTGCTGAAGATGACCTCTGTGCCCAATTCTCCCATCGAGGGGCAGCGGCTCATCGCGCACCTGACCGAGAACTTCATGAACGATCTGCTCCGCACCGAGTTGGAAGCCAAGCAGGAGATGCGCACCTCGGACGCCAAGCGCAACCTCTGGCAGATTACGGCGCAAGGCTATTTTCTGGGAACTTATTATGCCGACATGGGCATGAGCGTGCAGACGGGCGACCGGAGCAACACGCTGGGCAGCGCCTGCCGCAGCGTCGTGCTGCTGAACACCGTTATGGCGGTGGCGGGCCTGCCGCAGAGCATCCGCGGCATCTGCCCCAAGGGCGTTTATCTCTATTACAACGGCCGCAGCATCGCCTTCCTGGACAACGAGTGGTTCTGGGTGCCGCTGGGCGGCGTGGCCGACTCCGCACTGGTGAACCTCAACATGACGCTGAATTATCAGCTCGATCCCTCGCAGCAGCAGTATGCCTATAACTGCGACATCATCAACAAGATGCTGGGGATGCTTTCCCACGTTCCGACGCTGGATATTCAGTGCCAGAATCTGATTCAGGCGGCGTATATGCCGGTGGTGAGCAATCTTTCTCTGCCCGATACGCTGGTGGATCTGGATTCGCCGCCGCCGGTGGAGATCCCGCTGCCCGCGCCCTTTGACGGCGTGATCAATCCCGTCACGGCGCTGCCCTTTGAGCGTAGCGACGATCTTGTGGCCGACAGCCTTTATAAATTCAACCGCTCCGAGATGAGCAGCTTCAACCTGACGGATAATGTCAACCCCGATATCATCAAAAATGTCAATTTCTCCGCCATCCGCAACGAGGTGGGGCAGATTGTCGATCATGCCGTGCCGCCGGTGGGCGACCGCATGATGCAGCTGGAGGTCGCGGGCGAGGTCAAGATTCTCGATGTGAAGATGACCGCGCGCGACTATGGCGATGTGACGGTGGATATTACGGTGGAATCGAAGGCGGCGGGCTTCGAGGGCCGCAGGTACATTGTGCGCAAGGCCATGCCCGAAACCCGCATCGTCGTCAGCGACGATATGGCGCTTTCGGATCTGGTGATCTGGCCCAACGTCCCGCCGCATATGTGGCATCGCTATTACACCTATTTTAAGCAGAACAACAGCCTGAGCGACAACAAGCTGCTGGAAATGGTGGCGGTCGGGCAGGGGCAGGAGGTTGCGGCGACCAGAATCACGCAGCAGGTCGTAACCCCCAGCGGCCTTGCGCCCAACACCTGGCAGATTGCGTCGACCTCGTTCTTCCCCACCATCGTGGCCTTCCGCGTGAATCTCCCTGCGGGCAAGGCGACGGTGGGCTGCTTCTTTGCCGACGACGGCAAGTTTGCCAAGCAGTCGGTGGTGATGGCGAAAACGGCCAATATCGGCCTGGACTTCGGTACCTCCAATACCATTGCGGCGATGGAGATCGACGGCCATTATCAGACGGTGCGGCTGGAGGACGCGGTGTGCCTGCACAAGCACATTTTGCGGGACACCGAGACCGAGAGCAATATGCTGCGCGAATTCATCTGCGACGGGCAGCTCAAGACCATGAGCGGCATTTCCACGGCGCTGGAAGTCACCAACGGCGCTGCCTTCAGCCAGATGACCGAAGATGGCGTGCAGAAAACGCAGATCCTCATCGACGGGCACATCTGCCATTCCACGCGCGATTTCACCGAACAGGATGCGATTGTGACGGGGCTCAAGTGGGGCGACGGCACGGGGCTCACCCCCACGCACAAGGCCGCCATGCGCTTGTTTCTGCGGCAGGTGATGCTGCAATACGCGCTGATCGCCGCCATCAATCAGGGCACGAAGATCAACTGGCGTGCCACCTTCCCCAACACGGCCACCTTTGATGTGGCCGGTTTCCAGGCGTGCATTAAGGAAAGCGCGGAGTGGGTGGCGGAAGAGACCGGCATACAGCTTGGCACGGTGGAGCTTTTCACCGAGAGCCAGGCGGCGGGCGCTTACTTCATTGCGGCGGGCGCGACGGCGCTTTCGGACGGCTTCCTCTGCGCGGACGTCGGCGGCGGATCGACCGACGTATCGCTCTGGCTGGACGATATGCACAAGCCCCAGCGCGAGTTCTCCGTCGTCATCGGCGGGCGGAACATTCTGACGGAAGCGATTTATCACGGATTCCTGCGCAGCCAGCAGAGAGGCGAGACGAATTGCCCGGAAGAAGAATTCCTGAAGCATGCGGCAGGTACGCAGGCGGCGTCTCCCAACGATACGCTCAAGGCCATTGCGCAGAAGGATTTGGCGCGCGTGAGCATGCTGCGCGATATGGCGGCGCGGCAGGCCGGTTCGGCGGACAACATGCCGCAGGCGTTCTCGCTGATCGTGGATCTGATGTGCGCCAATCACTCGGCCGACCTGATGGCGCAGTTCAGCCACGGCGGCTCGGCTTGCCCCTCGGTCTACGAATCCATCCGCTTCAACTTTGCTTCGATCATTTACCTTATTGCGGAAAATGCACGCCGCTTTACGCAGACGACGGGCCGCGCGCTGAACAAGGGCGGCTTGCTGCGCCTGTTCTTTGCGGGCAACGGCGGCAGGCTTTATAAATGGCTGACGCAGGAAGATCAGGCGTTGGTGCGCCAGGTTTTCGACCTGGTCTACGGCGCGGCGACCTCGGCTGACGCGGTGCAGATGTGCGCCATGCCCAAGACGGAGGTTGCATTGGGCGTACACAAGCTGGATGCGTCGCTGGCGTGCGGCGCGGTTGCAGCCGCGCCCCATGCGGCTGCGGCTGCCGTGGCTGCCCCCTTCGGCGTGACACCGGCCGTGACGATAGTTCACGCTCCCGCGGCAGAACAGCCGCAGGAGGCGCAGCCCGCCATCGAGGTGCCCAGCCGCCAGGATCGCGTGCTGGAATTCCTCGCGGTATACGAATATCTCACCAAAGCGCCCTGGCTTGCGCCCTACATCAACGAAAACGGGCAGTGCTCCGATAGGATGACCATCACCGGCAAGCTCAACGCCTTTGATGGCGGCGTCAGCGACGAAGTGGCGCTGTCCGAATGCTTCAAGCATGTGTTCAACGTTTGGTATTGGGGAGGGCATGTGTGATGAAAAAGAAGAGTGCGGTGAGCGCGGCGCTGCTTTGCGCCGGGTTGATGCGCTGCGCGGCGGCGCTGGCGGACACGACGGAGCCGCAGCTGCTGCCCGAACCGGATCAGGTGATGCAGATGGGCTCCGGCCTTGGCGGCGCGGCGCTGGTGGTCGCGGTGCTGGCGCTGATTGTCGCCATTGCGCTGTTCCTCATCAGCAGCATGAACAACGCCCGTCTGCGCAGCGAGGTGAGCGCGCTTCAGCGCCGCCTCAAGGAGACGGAGACCGATCGTGCCCGCAGCGGCGGCGGAGCGGACAACTACGATCAGCTGGCGCAGATGAGCCAGCGCATGACCCGCATCGAAAACGCGGTGGACGATCTGGAGCGTGATTTCCAGCATCTGGAGCAGCACGCGGCGCAGCGCCCGGCGGCAAGACCCGCCCCGGCGCAGCCCGTTTATGCCCCGCCGCAGGCTCGTCCGGTTCAGCAGCCCCGGCCTGCTTTTGCCCAGCAGAATCCCTATGCGCAGCCGGTACGGCCCGCAGTGAACGCCCCGGCGCAGCCCGTGCGCCCTGCCGCCCCCACTGCAGATGCGGAGCTGGCGCGGCTCAATCAGATTCTCGACGGCAGCGATGCGCCGGAGCGCCTGCTGCAGAAGGTCTATTCGGCGGCGGAGCGGCAGCGCGTCGAAATGCTGCACTATGTTCACCCGGCGATGAAAGCGCAGAATCAGGGCTATGCCGATTTCTGCGCCTATGGACGCATCAACCCCGGCATGGTGTCCGTCATGCGCGTCGGCAAATACGTCGTGCCCTATCGCTTGAGCCTCAACGGCAGCGCGATTGCGGACTGGTATGATGTGGCCCGCGAGCAGGACGGGACGAATCCCCGGCCGCACTTTAAGATTCTCTCCCCCGCTGTCGCAGCGGAAACGGGCGAGAACGTCGTCAACGAAGCGGGCGAGACGCACCGTCTCATCCGCATGGAAAGTAAAGGAAAATTGATCGCCTATAACCTGTGATTCCGAAAAGAAAACGCAGGAAAAGGCGCGGAAAACGAAGAATTTCTACCCCAGCGGGCGGCGCGCCGAACGCCGTCCGCTGCGTTTATGCTGCAAAGGAGGTAATTCCCTATGCCCTCGTCCTATGCGGATATGAATAATGAACAGCTGCGCCTGAATGCGCAGGAAGGCGACGTTGAAGCGGCGTTTTTGCTTGGCAAGCGCTTGCTGGCCGTGCGCGGCAGCGCGATGGAGGGCGTGGAATATCTGAAAGAGGCCGCAAAAAAGCGCCATCTTCAGGCGTGCGAAATCTTGGGCAGCACCTTTCTCTATGGCGAGGGCGGCGTGCCGCAGGATAAGCGCCAGGCGATGGTCTATTACGAACAGGCCCAGGCGCTGGGCAGCGTCACGGCCCGCACCCGCCTGATCGATCTGTATCTGGACAGTGAGGATAAGGCTGAGCGCGGCTTGCAGCTGCTCACCGATGCGGCGGATGCCGGGGACCGCAAGGCCGCCGCCCGCGCCGCACGGCTGTATCTGACCGGAGAGGTCAGCGGCGTGGATCTGGAAAGGGCGGCAAAATATGCCCTGATCTCCGACGACAGCGCCGTGCTCTTTGAAACGGCGGAAAAGCTCGATCTGCTCGACACAAACGAAGCGCTGCGCGACGAAATGTATCAAAAGCTGCTTGCCAAGGATCGCGAAGGTGCCCAGCTGGGCATTTCCGCCTGCTTGGCACTGGGTGAGCTGTATCGCCGGGGAAAGGGAACCAAGGCCGACGGCCGCAGTGCCGAGAGGCTGTTTCTCCGTGCCATTGAGCTGGAAAAGCAGCAGGTCATGAGTGAGCCCAAGGCGGAGCTGATGTTGGCGGAGCTTTATGAAAAAGGAGCGGAAGGCCTGCCCGCCGATCACGAAAGCGCGCGCCGCTTGCTGCGCAGCGCCTATAAGAGCGGTAATGAATTGGCGCGCGTTCGCTACATTGAGCTGTGCACCGCAGACGGAGACTTTGAAAAGGGTTATCAGGCGTATGCCGAAGCCAGGCAATACGGCGACGCGCTGCAATATGTGCTGACGAACTGGGAGAAAATTCCCGACAAGGCGCGGTTTGTGGAGCGCGCGTTTCCGTTTGCGCCGCTGTCGCAGAAGGAAAATCCCGATCTGCGCAGCTTGCGCGACGAGCTCTACCGCCGGATGCAGATGGCGGGAAAGTCCGCAGACCAGGTGCTTGCCCATGCACTCAAAGAGAATGATATGACCGGCGCACTGACCTATTTTGAGGGATTGGATGATGCGGGGCGCAGTGCGGTTTACGGCAACCGCGGGCTGCGCGCGTCGATTCCCGTGCCGCAGCCCGGCGAAAATCCTGCGCTGACCCGCCTGCGCGCACTGCTTGCCGAAGTGCCGGAGGAGATCCGTCGCTGGGACGCCGCGCTGGCGCAGTGGAACGGCTGCATCACGCCCCAGCAGAAATGGGATTACGCGCAGAAAACGCTGCCCACCCTGCCGGAGAAGCGGGAGGGCGAGGCTTCGTCCCTGACCGCGCTGCGCAGGGCGCTGACGGGCGTGCCCAAGCCCGCCGCTCCCAAACCGGACGACGGCGTGGACGCCGCCGCGCTGCGCGCCCGCTGGCAGGAGAAGAGCAGCAATCGGTATTCTTTGGAGGATCGTATCTTCTTCCTGATGGAGTTGCTGGATCAGCTTCCGGCGCAGAAAGCGGGCGAGCGTCAGGAACTGACCGATCTGCGCAGCGAAATGAACAGCAGGCTGGAAAGCTATTGGAAAGGTCTGCACCATCGGCTGACACAGGAGGGCACAGAGGACGCGGATCGCCGGGTCATGGCGAAAGTTATTCAAGAGAGAATTTGCAGCAAGGCGCAGCCCTTTATCGCAGCGCACCCCAGCGCGGAGTTTTCTGTGCTGTGCGGCACGATCAGCGGCATTCTTGATACACCGCCCATGCCTCATCCCGAGCAGCCGCCCGTGCAGAAAGAGCCTGCTGCGCAGAGCACGGAGGACGCCCTGCATCTGGAATGGCAGATGGCGAAAACGCGCGGCGATTTTGCGGAAGCGGATTTCCTGCTCCGCGCGCTGGAAGAGGGCAAGGGAAACGAAGCGCTGCGGGAAGAGATGCTCCACACACTGGAAGATAAGTGGAAAGCCTGGCGCGAAATGCTGGGGCAGCAGACCGATGCGGAAGAGCGCGACCGGCGCATCCGCATGATTGCGCGCCGCTTTCCGAAAGAACGCGTGAAGGGGGTGTATGCGGGACGGCCGTCGCCCGCCTACGACGCGCTGTGCAGTGCGATGGAGGCGGAGACGACGGCGCGGCAGCAGGAAAAGCCCAAGCCTGCACCCCAAGCGCCCAAGACCATCAGCCCCGAAGCGATTCGCCGCGAGTGGAAGCGGGTGGAGGCGCAGGACGACCCGGACAAGGCGACGGAATATCTGATCCGTGCGCTGAACAGCCTGCCCAAGCCCAGCCGGAGCGATTCCGGCGCGCTGACCGGCTTGCGCGGGGATTTCCTGCGGGAGCTGGACAAATACATGGAAGGCTATGCGCTGGCCTTGCGGCAGGATGAGGATCATCCCGAAATGCAGCTGAAGGAAGCGGGGGATCTGAACGGGCTGCTGCGCAGGGTCGCGCCGCTCTTCGGCACCATGAACTACAAAGGGTATGCGCACTTGAAGGACGAGGTTCGCCGGGTGCTGGAAAGGGTGGAGGACGACGAGGTCACGCAGCGCAAGAGCGGCCTAGACAAGCACAGCACCATCGATTGGGAGACGATGCTGGAGGAATTTCAGCCCCAAAGCTATCCGCCGGAAAAACTGGGGGAACTGATACGGCTGTTTGAAGAGCAGATTCCGTTCGAAAAGACGGGAGAGGACCCCAAACTGCATTGGTATCGTTGGGTGGTGGCGCGCCGCATATTAGAGTTGACCCGACAGCTCAGCGGTGAACTGGTGGCGTGCAATAACGTAATGGAACAGCGCGCGTGGGCGCAGAAGCGCCGGGACTGCGTCCTGTTTTCTACACAGGGAAAGTATATGCCGCCGGAGCTGGGGCAGCTGCGCACGCTGACGAGCCAGCTGCTCGATGCGCCAAGGGAGACGCAGAGCGAGTGGCAGAAACGGCTGAACGCCTTCAATCAGATCCGCGACGAGGAAAAGAAACGCGAGTTTGTCCGCGGACCGATGGGACAGCTGCCCGATAAAACCGCGGACGAGCCTGCGGAGCTGACCATCCTGCGCACACTGATGACTCCTTACCGCGTAAATCCCGTGACGCAGGAGCCGCCGAAGGCAAAGCCGCAGCCTAAACCGCAGCAAAGGGTTACGCCGCAGCCGCCCAAGCAGGAGAAAAAGCCGCAACAGCCCCAAAAACCGAAGGAAAAGCCGAAGAAAAAAGGCGGATGCCTTAGGGCGTTCCTGATTGCGCTGGCCGTAATGACCGCGATCAGCCTGTTGGGGACAATCCTTCAGAAATGGGAACAGAAGAAGCCTTCCGCCACATCCAAACCCTTTGAAACCGAAGCGCCCGCCACGATTGAGCCCACCGTGCTGCCCGCCAACGCCGTTGCGCTGACAGAGCTTGAACCTGTGGAAAAGCCGAGCTGGTTCTATACGGGCAAGTGGGGCAGCAAGGGCTATCAGGATGACTTTGTCGTGCTGGACGGCGATTCCACCCGCACGGTGGACGGCATCGGCATGTATGTGCTCACGGCGCAGGCGCAGAATGGCGAGGGCGAAGTCTCCGTCCGCTATCAGCTGGATGGGGAATACTCCCGGCTGACCTTCCTGCTCTCACCCGACCAGAAATGGGGATGCAGTCCGGATCACGGAACCTATCAGCTCAGCGTGCTCTGCGACGGAGCGGAGGTCTATCATTCCGATTGGCTGGATTATGCGCAGAACGATTGGGTCGAGGCAGATGTGAGCGGCTGCGAAACCCTCGAAATCGTGCTGCGGGAGCGTCCGGGCGTCAAGGGCACGCTCAACATCGTGCTGGCGGAGCCGGAGCTTGTTTAAGCGCAGGGCGTCCGCGGCGGCGCTGTGCCTTATGCTGGCGGTTGCTTCCGCCGTCCGGCACGCGCCGCTCGAGCTGCGGCGGAGCATCCCCGCGGCGGCAAATGCGAAAATCAGGATGGAAGCAGAGGAAGAGGAGAACAAGAGCGTGCAAAACAGCATCGTTTCCCGGCATAGCAAAACATACAGCCCCGCGCAGTGCGAACGGGAGCTGAAAGCGCTGCACGAGCGCTATCCCGATCAGACGGAGCTGAGCCGGATCGGCACATCCGTGCTGGGGCAGCCCATTTGGGCGCTGTCCTTCGGCGCGGCAGCAGAGACGGCCAAGACTCGCGTGCTGGTGCAGGCGGGGATGCACGGCCGCGAATGGATCAACGTGCAGATCGCGATGGCGCAGATCGAGGACTACCTGGGGCAGGAGCAGTATGCTGCGCTTTTGCGGGAGACGGCGCTTGTGTTCGTGCCGATGTGCAATCCGGACGGCGTGCGCATCGCGCAGGAGGGTGCGGACTGGATCGAGGACGAGGCCGCCCGCGCGGATGTGCAGCGCTGGATCGACGAAAGCGGCGAGCCTTACGATCAGTGGAAAGCCAACGGCCGCGGCGTAGACTTAAACCGAAATTTCGACGCGCGCTGGGATGAGCAGACCGAGGAGCGCGCGACCGCCGGCCCGGCCTATGCGTTCTACCGCGGGGAAAACCCCGAAAGCGAGCCGGAAACGCAGGCGCTGGTGGAATTGACGAACGATTTCGGGCCGGATTCGACCATCAGCTATCATTCCCGCGGGGAATACGTCTACTGGTACTTCGGCCAGACCGGCGAAGCGCTGGATCGCGACGAGACCCTTGCGCTGCACATCCGCGACCTGACGGGCTATGCCTGCCTGACGCGCGAAAACGCCGATGTAGACAGCTTTGCGGGTTATAAGGACTGGTGCGTGGAAAAGCTCGGCATCCCTGCTTTCACCATCGAGAACGGTGCGAACGAATGGGGCGTGCCGGTGCCGATCGAGCATTTTGACGAAATATACCGTTGCAGCCGGGACATCACCGCGCTCGTTGCGCGGGAATTGAACCGCTGAAAATTCAATAAAAAGCAGAGTGTCTTTGATTCAAGAGACACGCTGCTTTTGTATTAAACGAAAATCAGCCGCGCAGTTCGAAGCGCATTGCGCCGGAAAGAAGTATGGCGAGGATCTCGTTGCCATTGTCGGTGGGGTGCAGACCGTCGTAGGTCAAAAAGTGGGCTTCGGGCGGATAGGGATACGGATCGCTTACCGGATCAAACGGCAGACCGACATATTCCGGCCACGGCAGGTCGCGGATGCCTTCGGGTGTACGCACGCGCTTGAAGCGCACCGCGTTTTCCGGCGTGACGCCGCAGAGCTTGTGCAGATCCAGCGCCGGGATTTTATGACGCGCGCAGATGACGTAAATCGTCTCCGCCACATCGGAGAGCTTCTGCCCGTGCTCCGGCGCATAGCTGCCGGGCGCGTTGTTGAAAGGGTCAAAGAGATAGACAAAATCCGTCCGCTCGATGGGGTTCATCACCAGCAGCTTTGCTTCCGGCGACAGCGCGCGGATGCGGCCGATCAGGTGGGAAAGATTGCCCAGAATCGTGCCGGGGCGCGCGGCGGTAAAATCCTCTTCCGTGCCGAGAGGAATGCCGCTGTGCCAGTCGTTCGTGCCGAGCAGGATGGTGTAAAAATCCGCCGGAACGAGCGGCGCGGTCAGCCAGTCCCGCGTGGTCGAGCCGTTGATGCCGATGTTGGTCAGCTCCGCGTCCAGCTCGTGCGCGCGCAGGCTGTCCAGCGTCCGGGAAAGATAGCCTTTTGTCACATAATGATTCGTCTCGTCCAGATGGTCGTTGAGGTAGGTAAAGGAATCGCCGATGGCGCACCAGCGGATCATGAGGAAGCCTCCTTTTTTTCTTTATCAAGAGAAGTATAACACATCATAAAAGAAAAGGAAAATTCATAAAATATATTGACGTTTTGTGGAAAGTATATATACTAAAATTAAAGGTGAAAACTTAATAGAGATGCATCGCTATCAGAACGTGATGGGCAAGAACGACCGACCTGTTACACAAAGGCTCAATCGACCGACTTCATAGAGAGGAGTATAGAGGCTGGGGAGTTTTTGGTGTGCGGTGCTTATAGCATGTACCATTTAAGTCAAGGCTGTTACCATAAAGGGCGTTCCTGATGATAGACTTTGACGGGGATTGTGGAAGCGTATCTGCCGGAAAATGCTGGAAATCACAGCGGCCCGGAGAATCAAGAGACTGCGATCATGCTGGATAACGAACAGCAGGATGGGGTCACGGAGGAAACTTACCTAACGGTGGTTCGCGCCTCTTCTCCCTCGTCTGCTTCTGAACATGCCGGAAACCTGACGGTTGTCGCGATGATCTATTGGAATATGAGGTATTCCGATGATTTGCAAATCGGCTATGATATTGCATTCATCAAGTCCGGCCATGTGTACAGGGATGCGGGGTCGAGCGGCGTTTACAAACTCTACGGAGAGAATTATGTTGCATTCGGAGCCTATATGGATGCGAATCCGCATTCGCCTTCAACATTGAGCGTAAGTGTCAGCAAGAACAGCAAAGGCTGCAAAAATATGCTGAGCAAAGGAGGTTTGTCTATGAGACGTGATTTGATGAAAAAAATCGCGGGAATCGTGCTGATAGCGGTGCTGATTGTGAGCTTCCGCTTGGTCAGAACGCTGGTTTCCATGCGTGCGCCGGGCGCGCTGCTGCCCTATCTGCTGGCGCACTACCTGCTGATGGGCGCGGGGCTTGCGCTGCTGGGCGTGGCGGAACAGAAGCGTCCCGCGGTGGAATACGGCGTGGCGGCGGGCGGCGCGATTCTGTTCTATCTCATCGTCGGGCTGATCCAGCCGGTGCAAAGCGCGCAGGCGTATGCGCCCTCGCCCGTGGGCGGGATGCTGATCGGGCTGTGCGCGGTGCAGTGCGCGCTTCAGATCACGCGCGGCAGGGTTCGCAGCGACAGGCCGCTGACCGGCGCGCTGCCGCTGCTGGGCATGATGCTGCTGGCGGGCCTGAGCGGCGTGCTCATCAAGGGCATGGAGCAGAACGGCAAGAATTTTACGATCCTTGTGCAGGTGACGAACTGGCTGCCCTGCCTGTTTCTGCTGCCTTTTTTGAAGCGGGGCGAAAAATGGGGTTGGGCGCTGGCCCTGCTGGGACTGCCGCTGGCGGTCTTTCTGGTGATTGCGTCGCAGCCGGGGATCAACCAGGTGCTCTACGCAGGAGGACATAATCCCTTGCAGGTGCTCCACAGCCATTTGGCCGCGAACACCGAGCTGCTGGCCGCGCTGGGAATCGGCGGAATTTACCTTCTGCTGCCCGAAAGCAGAAAGACGTAAAAAACAATAAGATGACGCGCTTTGCAGGGTTTTGCGCTGCAAAGCGCGTTTTTTTGTATACTTTAACAGAGTAAAGCTTGACATTGTGCAGATAAATGCGCTATTATCCTTGATTACCAGCCGACTGATGCGCTTTAGGCAGGCGCGGTCGCTGATTCCGCAAACAAAATTGGCAGGAGGTTGTTCCAATGAAATTCGCATTTTCCACCGTTGGCTGTCCGGACTATCAATGGTCGGACGTTTACTCCATGGCGAAGGATCTCGGTTATGACGGCATCGAGGTGCGCGGTCTGGGCCGTGAGTTTTCCACCTTCAACATGCAGCCCTTCTCGGAGGGCGAAGTCGGCCTTACGGTCAAAAAGCTTGCGGAATTGCGACTATCCATCCCCTGCCTATCCAGCGGCTGCGTGCTGAAGTTCGCCGATAAAAGAGAGGAGAACCTCGCGCAGCTGAAGGACTATATTCATCTGGCGCAGAAGCTGAACTGCCCCTATGTCCGCGTGATGGGGGATTACGGCGCGGCGCCCGACGGCGACGTGGACGACGAGGTTGTTGCCTCGCAGCTGCGCGAGCTGATCCCGCTGGCGGAGGAATGCGGCGTGACGCTGCTGCTGGAAACCAACGGCGTGTATGCCGACACCGCGCGCCTGCGCGATTTGCTCACCGATCTTGCGTCCGATAACGTGGCGGCGCTTTGGGATATGCATCACCCTTACCGCTTTATGCATGAATCCCCGGAGCAGACCCTGCAAAATCTCGGCACCTATATCAAACACGTCCACATCAAAGACTCCGTCATCCAGGACGGCCGCCTCGTCTATCGGCTGATGGGCGACGGTGATCTGCCCATTGCGGACATGATGATGGCGCTGCGCTCCATCAATTACGAAGGCTATGTCTCGCTTGAATGGGTGCGTTACTGGAATCGCGATATGTACGACGCGGGCGTGGTTTTCCCGCAGTACATCCACTACATGGAAGCCTTCATGGATAAGCCCGTGGTGGACCGCAAGCTCTACACCGCGCACACCGGCAAGGGGCAGTATGTCTGGCCCCACAACAAGCTGATCGACCTGACCTTTCCGCAGGTGCTCGACCGCATGGTGCAGGAGTTCCCCGATCAGATTTGCTTTGACTATTCCGAACTGGATTATAAGCGAACCTATTCTCAGTTCCGCGACGATGTGGATACCTTCGCCCGCGCGCTGATTGCCATGGGCGTCAAGCGCGGGGATCATGTAGCCATCTGGGCGACCAACGTGCCGCAGTGGTACATCACCTTCTGGGCGACCACCAAGATCGGCGCGGTGCTGGTCACGGTCAACACCGCCTACAAGATCCACGAGGCGGAATATCTGCTCCGTCAGAGCGACACCCACACGCTGGTGATGATCGACGGATACAAGGATTCCGACTATGTGGGCATCATCAAGGAGCTGTGCCCGGAGCTTGCGGGGCACGATCCCAAGCGCCCGCTGCACACCCACCGACTGCCGTTTTTGCGCAACGTCATCACCTGCGAAAGCGCGCAGGAGGGCTGCTATTCCTGGGATTCGGCGCTGGAGCGCGCCGAGGAAGTGCCGGTTCAGGAAGTGCAGCTGCGCGCGATGAGCATTGATAAGCACGACGTCTGCAATATGCAGTATACCTCCGGCACCACGGGCTTCCCCAAGGGCGTGATGCTGACGCACTACAACGTGGTCAACAACGGCAAGGCCATCGGCGACTGCATGGATCTTTCCACCGCCGATCGCATGATGATCCAGGTGCCCATGTTCCACTGCTTCGGCATGGTGCTGGCGATGACCGCCTCCATGACCCACGGCACGATGATGAGCCCGATCACGGCCTTCTCGCCTCGCAAGGGCCTCAAGTGCATCAACGAAAAGCAGATCACGGCCTTCCACGGCGTGCCCACGATGTTCATCGCCATGCTGGAGCATCCGGATTTTGCCCACACCGATTTTTCGCATATGCGCACCGGCATCATGGCGGGCAGCCCCTGCCCGATCAAAGTCATGCAGGACGTGGTGACCAAGATGCACATGAGCGAAATCTGTATCACCTACGGCCAGACCGAGGCGTCCCCCGCCACCACGATGTCCAAGATCACCGACCCGCTGGAGGTGCGCGTCAACACCGTCGGCGGCGCGATCTTCGGCGTGGAATGCAAGATCGTCGATCCGGAAACCGGAGAGGAACTGCCCGATAACACGGACGGCGAGTTCGTCGCCAGAGGCTACAACATCATGAAGGGCTATTATAAAATGCCCACCGCCACCGCCGCCGCCATCGACGAGGAGGGCTGGCTGCACTCCGGCGATCTGGCCCGCCGCGATGAAAACGGCCGCTTTAAGATCACCGGCCGCATCAAGGATATGATCATCCGCGGGGGAGAGAATATCTATCCCAAGGAGATTGAGGAGTTCATCTATACCCATCCTAAGGTCCGCGACGTGCAGGTCATCGGCGTGCCGTCCAAGGCCTACGGCGAGGAGATCATGGCCTGCGTCATCCTCAAGGAGGGCGAGAGCATGACCGAGCAGGAGGTCAAGGACTACGTCCTGTCGCACATGGCCAAGCACAAGGTGCCGCGCTATGTCGAATTCGTGACCGAGTTCCCGATGAACGCCGCAGGAAAGATCCTCAAGTACAAAATGCGCGAGGCTGCAGTGGAGAAACTCTCCCTTCAGGCCGACAGCGCCATTGAAACCGCTTAATTTCGGCGTATGCGCCGCCTAACGGACAGAGCGCTTGACAAAAGCCCGCTCTGTCCGTATAATTTGGAGTACAGAAATGCTTCGACAGGGCATAAGCGCCGGTTTTTTATCCGTTTTCAGAGAGCTGCCGGTTTGGTGCAAGGCGGCAGCGGAATGCTGGGCGCGCTCCCCCTTGAGCAGACTGCTGAGCCGCCTTGCGAGCGTTCAGGCAGATCCGGTTTCCCACCGTTACATGGGCAGCGCATTCGCAGAATTTGCCGATGCACAATGAGTTGGGCGCAGGTCTTTTGCGCCAATGAGAGTGGTACCGCGGAATGACTTTACAGTCCCCGTCTCTTGCCGATGGCAGGAGTGTGGGGACTTTTTTTGATGCGGCTTTTCGGGAAGGAGAGGAACAGGATGAAAAACGTGAGCAAATACGGTGTGCAGTATTTTGCACCGGAAAATCCGCCCATGCGGTGGGCGAAGCACGACCATGTCGAAAAAGCGCCCGTCTGGTGCTCGGTGGACCTGCGCGACGGCAATCAGGCGCTGGTGGTGCCGATGAGTTTGGACGAGAAAATCGAGTTCTTCGAGACGCTGGTCAAGGTGGGCTTCAAGGAGATCGAGGTCGGCTTTCCTGCTGCATCGGAGACGGAATATCAGTTCCTGCGCACACTGATCGAGCGCGATTTGATCCCGGATGACGTGACCGTGCAGGTGCTCACCCAGTCCCGCGAGCACATTGTGCGCAAGACCTATGAGGCGCTGCGCGGCGTCAAGCACGCCATTGTTCACCTCTATAACCCGACCTCCTTCGCCCAGCGGCAGCAGGTGTTCCGCAAAACGAAGGAAGAGGTGATCGAAATCGCGGTCACGGGCGCGCAGCAGTGCTTAAAGCTCCGCGGCGAGATGATGGCGGGCAGCGACATCCGCTTTGAATACAGCCCGGAATCCTTCACCGGTACGGAGATGGATTTCGCCGTCGAGATCTGCAACGAAGTGCTCAAAATCTGGGAGCCTTCGGCGGAAAATCCTGTCATCATCAACCTGCCGGTCACGGTCTCGCTGTCCATGCCGCACGTCTACGCCAACCAGATCGAGTATATGTGCGATCACCTCTACAAGCGGGAGCACGTCGTGGTGTCGCTGCACCCGCACAACGACCGAGGCTGTGCCATTGCCGATACCGAAATGGGGCTGCTGGCGGGCGCAGACCGCGTCGAGGGCACGCTGTTCGGCAACGGTGAGCGCACGGGCAACGCGGATTTGCTGACGTTGGCGCTCAATCTCTACGCGCAGGGCGTGGATCCGCAGCTGGACTTTTCCGATGTGCCGGAGCTGGTGCGCATCTATGAGCACGTCACGGGGATGCACGTCTACGAGCGCCAGCCCTACGCGGGGCAGCTGGTGTTCGCCGCGTTCTCCGGCGGGCATCAGGACGCGATCACCAAGGGCATGAAGTGGCGCGAGGAAACCCACCCCGACCGCTGGACGGTGCCCTATCTCGCCATCGACCCCACAGACATCGGCCGCAAATACGAAAGCGACGTCATCCGCGTCAACAGCCAGTCGGGCAAGGGCGGCATCAGTTATGTGCTGGAGAGCCGCTATGGCTACGACCTGCCCGCGGCCATGCGCGAGGACTTCGGCTACACGGTCAAGCGCGTTTCCGACCGCCAGCACCGCGAGATGCAGGCCGACGATATTCTGGCGATCTTCATGGAAAACTACGTCAACTTCTTTGAGCCGCTGGACGTGGTGGAAGCGCACTTCAAGCAGGAGGGCGGCATCGTGGCGACCATCACGGTGTTCAACGGCGGGCGCGAGGAGCACGTCTTTACCGCCCGCGGCAACGGCCGTCTGGATGCGGTGTCCAATGCGCTGAAGCAGAATCTCGGTTTGGATTATTCCATCATCAAGTATCAGGAGCATGCCATCGAGCAAGGCTCTGCCTCCAAGGCCATTGCGTATGTCGGCATCCGCACGCCGGGCGGGCTGATCTCCTGGGGCGCAGGCACGCATGACGACATCATGGCCGCCTCGGTCAACGCCCTGGTCTCCGCCATCAACCGCATCGGCAAATAGACGGATTGTACAGAGAAAACACGCCGCGATGCAGATTGCATCGCGGCGTGCGGAATTTCATCGGAACAGCTCCGTTGCGCGGTCGAAGATGCCCTTCATATGGGCGATCAGCAGGCCGTAATTGACGAACGGCACGCCCTGCCGGGCGGCCTCGTTCAGGCGGTAGAGTACCTCGCGGTCGTTGAGCATGCAGCCGCCGCAGTGGATCACCAGCTTGTAGCGCGAAAGATCCTGCGGGAACTCCGTGCCGGAGCAGGTTTCAATGTTCAGGTTGCATCCGCTGTGGGCGCGCAGCCATTTCGGGATCTTGACCGTGCCGATGTCCTCGCACTGGCGGTGATGCGTACAGCCCTCGGCGATGAGCACGGTATCGCCGTCTTGGAGCGTATCGACGGCGGGCATGGCGCGCATCGCGGAATCGAGATAGCCCTTGTAGCGCGCCATCAGGATGGAAAACGAGGTGAGGGTGATGTCCCCCGGCGTATCGGCGGCAACCTGCTCAAAGGCCTGACTGTCGGTCACGACCATGCGGGGGCGCTTGCCCAGGGAGGCCAGCGTTGCCTTCAGCTCGGTTTCCTGCACGACAACGGCGACGGCGCCTGCCTCCAGAATGTCGCGGATGGTCTGCTGCTGGGGCAGAATGAGCCGCCCCTTGGGCGCGGCCTTGTCGATCGGCACCACCAGCACGATATAGTCCATCGGGTCGATCAAATCGGCAATCAGCGGAACCTTGTGCGCGTCGTCCGGCGTTAAGTGCGCAATGCGCTCCTTGAGTTCGGTCACGCCGCGGCCGGTTTTGGCAGAGACGCAGATCGCGTGCGCTTCGTCCTCCATGGGACGATCCTGCTCGTCACACTTGTTGTAGACTACAAGATAGGGCAGGTTCATCTCTTTCACGCGGGCCAGCAGCGCGCGGTCCTGCGCCTGCATCCCCTCGGCAGCGTCCACCACCAACAGCGCGATGTCGGTCTTGCGCAGCACCTGAAAGCTTTTTTCGACGCGCTTTTGTCCCAACTCACCCTCATCGTCCAGACCGGGGGTGTCGATCATCACCACCGGCCCCAGCGGCAGCAGCTCCATGGCCTTTTGCACCGGATCGGTGGTCGTGCCCTTGACCTCGGAGACGATGGCAAGGTTCTGGCCGGTCAGCGCGTTGACGAGGCTGGATTTGCCTGCGTTGCGGCGGCCGAACAGCCCGATGTGGGTGCGAACGCCCGAAGGCGCGGAATTCATGCTCATGGTTTTATTTCCCCTCTCCTTTATAATCTCCGCGGTCGATCACAACTTCATAGCCTGCCGCCGCCAGGTGTTCCCGCAGGGCGCGCAGGCTCTCCGCCGCTTCGTCCCCGCTGGACGCTTTGTTATCATACAATAGGTATTTACTCCGATCTTCCAGGGGGGAAAGGTTCGGCATGACCACATTGCACCCGGCGTTCATGCCCTTGATGCGCCCGTCGCCGTCGATGGTGGCCAGCGCGGTGGTGGCGGGCAGCAGCACATTCGGCAGCAGTAGCCGCACGATGGAAAGGCACAGCAGTGTCCGCTCCGTCGACCCTGCGGGGAAGTCCTTAAGCGGCGTGGCGTGGTGCGGAATGAAAGGGCCCAGCCCCACCATCTGCGGCTTTAACTCCTGCAAAAAGCGGAAGTCCCGCACGATGCACTCCGTCGTCTGATAGGGTGAGCCTACCATGAAACCTGCGCCGGTCTGAAAACCGATCTCCTTCAAGTCTCGCAGGCATTGCAGCCGATGCGTCAGCGTCATGGAAGCTGGATGAAGCCTGGCGTAATGCGCTTCGTCCGCGGTTTCGTGGCGGAGCAGATAGCGGTTTGCGCCCGCGTCGTAGAGCCGCTTAAAGCTCTCCCGCTCGCGTTCGCCCAGCGACAGCGTGATGGCGCAGTCGGGATAAGCCTGCCGCATGGCGCGGACGATGTCCGTCATGCGCTCGTCGGTATACCAGCCGTCCTCGCCGCCTTGCAGCACGAAGGTGCGGAAGCCCAGCGCATATCCGCTTTCGCAGCAGGAGAGGATCTGTTCCTTCGTCAGCCGGTAGCGTTCACAGGAGGCATTGCTCTTTCGGATGCCGCAATAAAGGCAGTCGTTTTTGCAGTAGTTCGTCAGTTCGATCAAGCCGCGGATGTAGACTTTGCGGCCGTAGTGCGCGTCCCGAACGGCGCGCGCCCTTTCAAAGAGGAAGTCCCGATCCGCGCCGGACGATTGATCCAGTAGGACGGCAAACTCCGCATTTGTCAGGTCACGCTCTCGCTCGAGCCTTTCAATGAGTTCTTTCATACCCTTTCCTCCGCCAAAAAAGCGGCCCGCGCACACGCTCTTTTCTGCGCGTGCGGGACCGCCTTTGGTCTATTTTCTTGTTTTTCCCGCCGCCTTTCCCCTTAGCCGGAACTTTGGGGTCAGAGCGCCGCAGCCTTCTTTTTGATTCGGAGCGCTGCGTTGGAAAAAGAATAACACATTCTGCCGCCGCCGTCAATTCTTACGGCTTCTGGAAGCAGAGGCTGATCTGCCCGGCATTGTCGCGGTGCATGAGCAGCAGCAGCCCGGCTTCATCGCCGAAGGCGCGAATCTGATCCAAGCTCACCCCGCGGCCGGAACAATGCACTTCGTAATCCGCGTGCAGGTTCTGTCCGGGCAGCACAATATCCAGATGCACTTTGGCGGGATAGGTGTCAAATTCCATATCCCAGATGTGCATCAGGCCTCCTTTGCGCAGCACACGCGCCGCTTCAGCCAACACCTCGCGCCGGGTGGCTTCGTCCATATACATCAGCGCATAAAACATCGTCACATGGTCGAATTTGCCGTCCGGGAAGTCGAGCTTTCGTGCGTCGGCCACAACGCGGGCGCATTTTTCCGGCAGATTGTCGAATTCTTCAGGCTCTTTGTCCACCGCTGTGACCTGCCGTCCGTACAGGCGGCCGATCACGCTCTCACCGCCGCCGCCGATATCGAGAATCGCGCCGGCCAGTGTTTTATCCAGCTTGATGACGGGCATAGCTGATTTCCTCCTACCGATGCGCGGGGTGAGGAGTAAGTATGAAAGCCTCGCCACGCGTGGGATTACCTAAAGCATAACACTTGTAAATTTTCTATTCTATTCGTGGTTTTTCCTGCTGAACGGATGAAAAAAACCTGTTTTGTTTCACGATGTGGGTTGACGCAACATTCTGTGGTAGCCGGGCGCATCGGAGGGTGCTTCCGTCACGACGCACAGCGTGCCGCGCTCAATCATCTTTTCCATCCGCAGTGCGAGAAAGCCGTCGCCCACGCCGGGGCGGTCGCGTCCCAGCACTTCCCCGATTACTTTGGCCTGCAAAAAGGCCGCGCCGCCCTGTCGGTCGATTGCTCGCTCAATCAGGAAGTCATAAAAATCCTCTGGCACGCTGTGCAGCCTGCCGTTGATCTGCGCGCGCAGGGGAGCATTTTCCCGCATCAAATCCCCCCAAAGCGCGCTTTCTGCCAGGAGACGCATGGGGCTGCATCGCTGCGCCGCTTTGGAAAGGCGCGCAAAATTCTCCGGAAGCATATCGCCCCAGCCGTTGTATTCCACCCGCACACCGGCGGATTCCTCCGCCGCGGGCAATTCTGCGATCCAAAGCTGCTCTGCCGGCACACCCCAGCGCTTCATCTGGTGTGCAAACCAGGAAAGGCCGCAACGCTCGTCGGGCTGGGCGCTCGTCCAGAGCCGCGCCTCTTCGCCTGCCAGCATTCGTTTTTTTGCGCTCTCCCAACCGGCCTTCGCGGCGGCAAAGCAATGCCGCGCGGCCTCTTCGCCGATTTCGTCCGGTGCGAAAGAAAACAGCGCCCGCAGCGTGTCCATTCGCGCGCGGCCTATTCCCTCCTGCGCAATGTCGCCTGCGTCCAGCGCCAGCGCAAAAGACAGCACGTCTGCGCTTTTGCACAGCCGGGCACAGACCAATCCGCCTGCGGCGCTCTCGCCGAACAGGATTTCCATCATGGCTTTTTCCTCCGCCTCTGTTATGCGTTGAGTATAGCACGGTGTGCATGATGGCACAATCGCAAAGCCTTGGGGTAAATTGCGCCGAAGCGGCGGCTATGGTAAAATCATTTATGTCAGATTCAGGGAAAAAGAGGAGGAGTTTTCATGAAGGACGTGATTGCCATCGGCATTGCGGGCGGCACGGGCAGCGGCAAGACCACCATCACCCGCCGCATCGCAGAGGCCTTCGGCGGAGACGTGAGCGTGCTCTATCACGACAATTATTATAAGCGGCACGACGATCTTCCCTATGAAGAGCGCGCGAAGCTCAATTACGACCATCCCGATGCCTTCGATACGAATTTGCTGATCGAGCATCTGGACGCGCTGCGCCGCGGAGAAACGGTGGAATGCCCAACCTATGATTACGCGGCGCACAACCGCGCTGCGGAAACCATTACGGTGCGCCCGGCCAAGGTCATTGTGGTCGAAGGCATCCTGATCTTTGCGGAGCCGGAGCTGTGCCGGCGGCTGGACATCAAAATCTTTGTGGATACCGATGCGGATGTGCGCATCCTGCGCCGCATTGTGCGCGATACCAAGGAGCGCGGCCGCAGCCTGGATTCCGTCGTCGCGCAGTATCTGGCTACGGTCAAGCCCATGCACGAGCAGTTCGTCGAGCCCTCCAAGCGCAACGCGGATCTTATCATCCCGGAGGGCGGGCACAACGAGATCGCCATGGATTTTGTGATCGAGCGCATCCGCGCCCATGTGGAGGGCAGGCGGTAGGAGCCGTGGCAAGGCTTGATTTTATATCAAATATGGAGCAATGGGGCATCCCCCCCATCCGTCCAGGTGTGAATCACGCAGTTCGATGATGAGAAGTTGGGGATGAAGGTTTGGGGCTTATCAAGCTTTTGATCGACGATCGGAACGGCGGGGGGGACGATCTGCTCACGCATCGGTTTGAACCGCAGGGGGTAAATCATCCTGCCCAATGGAAATATCTGTGATGCCTTTGATAAAGCCGGCGGTGCGGATGTCATCATTGCAGACGAAGCGCAATTTTTGCTCCGGAACAGATGGATCCGCTGGGCGCGATGGTGGATGAATGCGATTTGCCGGTGCTCTGCTTCGCGCCGGGGACGGATTTTCCGATCTATTTCTTTGATGGCGCGCTGTCTAATGGAATTGACCGATTTCCGTCGCCAAAGTCAAAACGATCTGTGCCTGCGGGCACAAGGCCATCGTCAACGTCCCCATTGCCCCGCAGGGGAACAGCGTTGCTCCAGTGTGCAGATCCGGCTCGGCGGCAATAGCTATCTTGCAATGGGCTGAATGAACCGCAAAGCGAACCGCTGAACCGCATTGCGGAAAACCTCACAAAAAACCGCCGGTTCAGCTTGTCTGCTGTTCGGCGTTATGCTATCATGAACACAGAAGACAAAATTTACAAGGGGGACGATGTAATGTTTTTTTACACCAAAGAAGAAGTGATTAAGCTCACCCCCCAGTGGACGGGCGAGCGCCTGGAGGACGGCCGTCCGAAGGTCCCCGCTTCCGTGCTGGAGCGCATGCGCAAGCTGACGCTGGAGGAAGTCTGGGGAACGGCCTGGATGCAGGGCTATGAGTTTCAGGCGGAGGGTCACTTCCTACACACCCATCCCACAGAGGATCACCGCATGGTGGGCCGCGCCGTGACCTGCGTCTGCGTCCCGCTGCGCCAGGATCTGCATGAGGTCGCTACCGCCGAGTCCCGCGAGTTCGGCTTCATGGGCGGCTACAACAAGTCTGCGGTTGACCGTCTGGTCGAAGACGACGTCATGGTCGTCGACCTGTTTGACAAGGTGCACTACGGCACCTTCTTCGGCGGCAACCTGTCTACCCAGCTCAAGAACAAGACCAAGCGCGGCGGCGCGGTGGTCTGGGGCGGCATCCGCGACCTGGATCAGGTCAAGAAGATCGACGGCATCCAGATCTACTACCGCGGCAGCCATCCCACCCCGATCCGCGACTATGTCATGACCGGCTACAACGCGCCCTGCCGCATCGGCGAGGCCATCTGTATGCCCGGCGACATCGTCTTCGGCTCCAACGAGGGCGTCGTCTTCATCCCCGCGCACCTGGCGGAAAAGACCGTGGACAGTGCGGAGAAGTCCCACCTGAAGGACGATTTCGGCTTCGAGCGCCTGAAGCAGGGCGTCTACAACGCGACCGAGATCGACCATGTCTGGACGGAAGAAATGTGGAATGACTTTATGGGCTGGTTCAAGAGTGATGAAAATGCTCAGAAGTTCAGCTACCTCGATTGGACGGAAGATCTCGAACTTGCGCGCAAAATGAGAGAGGATCCTGAAACCATGCAGCGCATGGCTGCACGCTTCGGCGCCCGCGGCGGCAATTCCCCGGCTCGTTCCACCATCTAATTTCATCGCATCTTGAAAAAGCGCTGCCCGGCTTCGGTTGGGCAGCGCTTTTATCGCATGAAAAGAGGGAGAGCGCATGAGCAGTCTATACGATCGCGCGGAGATTTACGATCTGTTGGAAAGCGAGAAGAGAAACGAGGCTGCCCGAAGGGACTGGCAGGGCTTTCTGGGCGGCAGAAGCATCCGGACGTTGCTGGACGTGAGCATCGGAACCGGCGGCATGACGCTGCCGCTTCAGGAATTGGGGATTGCGGTCTGCGGCTCCGATCTGAGCGAAGCCATGCTGAAGTGGTGTGGGGAAAAGGCGATGAAAAAACAGCGGCCCGTGGAGCTCAAGTGCTGCGATTTCCGGGATCTTTCCGCCTGGCAGGATCGGCAGTTCGACTGCGTGACGAGCACGGGCAATTCGCTGGGCTATGTCTCCAATGAGGATGTGCGCAAAGTGCTGGAGGAAATGGACGCGCACGTTCGCCCCGGCGGCTATCTCTGCTTCGATTCGCGGAACTGGGAAAAGATTCAGCGGGAAAAGCAGCGGTTTTACCTCTATCCGCCCTTCTTTCATGAGGAAACCCGCATCAACCTCGTGCAGGTTTGGGATCACAACCCGGACGGCACCATCACCTTCAACCTCCTGTATACCTTCGAGCGGGAAAACAGAATCGTTCAAAAGGAGATTTTTGAAGAGCGGTATACGCCGTTTCCGCTGGAAATCGCCCGGCGGAAGCTGCACGAAATGGGGTATGGCGAGCCGGAAGTCAAACCCGTGCCCAGCTTTGCGCCCGAGACGGACTTTGAGAACATGGATTGGTACAGGATCATCGCGCAGAAGCAGTAGGTCTTTTTTGATAGATATGGAAGCGAACCATTTCGAGTTTCTGCCAATCGGCGTGAATAGAGGGAGTCAAAATGATGGAAATCGGTGCATAGGGCTGGCAGTCCTTCAACCGGGCTTGTTCAAGTACATGTATTTATCTGATCTGAAGGTAAGCAGGGAATACCGCGGGTGGCATATCGGACGAAGGCTGATACAAAAATCAAAGAAGATTGCCGTTCAAAACGGCTATTACGGACTTTATACGCAGGGGCAGGACAACAATCCGGGAGCCTGTTTGTTCTATTTGAATTGCGGGTTTTATATCGGCGGATTGGATACAAATGTTTATCGTCATGCCAAACAGGAAGGGAAAGCGGATACAATGAATCCTTGAAAAGGACGGCTGCGGAATTCGTTGATTCTTCAGCTGTCTTTTTAATTTTGCCTGTTTTCTAATGCGGCCGGATGCGATATAATGAGCTTGGAACACAGAACGACAACATCCGAAAAACAAGGAGGATGATTTTTACCATGACTGCCTATGAATCGGCAAAGGCCCGCTATGAAGCACTGGGCGTGGATGTGGACGCGGCGCTTGCTGAGCTGGCGGACAAGGCGATTTCGATCCATTGCTGGCAAGGTGACGACGTTTCCGGTTTCGAGACGGCGGACGGCGCGCTCTCCGGCGGCATTCAGGCCACCGGCAACTATCCCGGCAAGGCCCGTACCCCCGAAGAGCTCATGGTGGATTTTGAAAAGGCCATCAGCCTCATCCCCGGCAAAAAGCGCATCAATCTGCACGCCAGCTATGCCGTGACCGGCGGCGAAAAGGTGGATCGGGATCAGCTCGAAGGCCGCCATTTTGATGCGTGGATCGATTTTGCGAAGAAGAATGATCTGGGGATTGATTTCAACCCCACCTTCTTCTCCCATCCGCTGGCGGCGGATTCGCTCACGCTTTCCAATCCCAATGAGGAAATCCGCATGTTCTGGGTGCGCCATGGCATCGCCTGCCGCCGCATTTCCGCCTACATCGCGGAAAAGCTCGGTCAACCCGTGCTGAATAACATCTGGATTCCGGATGGATATAAGGACATTCCCGCCGACCGACTCGGCCCGCGCCTGCGCCTGAAGGACAGCCTTGATCGCATCTATGCCGAAAAGCTGGACGGCGTGATCGACTGCGTGGAGAGCAAGGTGTTCGGCATCGGCCTGGAAGCCTATACCGTCGGCTCTTCGGAGTTCTATATGGCCTATGCCGCGCAGCATCCCGGCGTTTACAACCTGCTGGACAACGGCCATTATCATCCCACCGAAATGGTCAGCGACAAGATTTCCTCGCTCCTGGCCTTCTTTGACAAGCTGCCGCTGCACGTCACCCGCCCGGTGCGCTGGGACAGCGACCATGTGGTGCGCCTGGACGACGAGCTGAGGGAGATCGCCATGGAGATCGTGCGCAACGATGCGCTCGACCGCGTGCTGATCGGTTTGGACTATTTCGATGCGTCCATCAACCGCGTCGCGGCGTGGGTCATCGGCACCCGCAATATGCAGAAGGCGCTGCTCAACGCCCTGCTGATGCCGCATAAAAAGCTCAAGGCGCTTCAGGACGAGGGCAAGTTCACCGAGCTTATGATGCTGCAGGAGGAACTCAAGACCGCGCCGCTTGGCGAGATTTGGGCGCACTATTGCCAGACGCATGGCGTGCCCGCAGATGAGCGCTGGTTTGAAGAAATCCAGAAGTACGAAAAGGACGTTTTGTCCCTTCGCAAATAATTCCCGATCGGTGAGCAAAGAGGGGGCACAGGCGCTGTGCCCCCTCTTTGTACTGGATACTGGATAAGGAGAGTCCCGATGAACAAGAAATCCCGGCTGCTCCGCGCAGCGCTGATCCTTCTTCTGGCAGTACTGACGGCGGTGGGCACGAGCGGCTGCATGGCCTTGGCGCTCTATGCCATCTCCGGCATTACGGCGGCGGAAACCGGCGTTTGCTCCACCTTTTATCCGCACGGCATACCCGCTGAGGGGACGGTGCGCATTCCCGTTTTTCTGGTGGAGTTTCCCAACGCGGCCTTCCGCCCGGATCGCCTGAGCGACGACGAGGTGGAGCAGATGCTGTTTGATCCCGACGATGCGGCGAGCATGGCGGCGTTTGAACGCGCCGCATCCAACGGCAGGCTGCGCGTGGAGGGCGACGTGTTTTCCTATATCGTGCGGCAGGACAGCACGGATTATCAGGACGAAAGCGGCTCGTTTGAAAAGCTGGCGATGGAGGTGCTGGCGGCGCTGGACGGGGAGATCGACTACCGCGATTACGACAGCGACGGGGACGGCTATCTGGACGCCTTTGTGCTCAACATCGCGCAGGGCGATCAGGATCCTTATTGGTTCGGCTGCCAGACCTATTGGAACGAAAATCCGGATTTTGCGGTGGACGGTGTGCGTCCCTTCAACTACATTATCAACGACGCGCAGCCCGATGCGGATGGGTGGAGCATGGATTATTATGTCAGCGTCCTGTGCCATGAGTTCGGGCACTGCCTGGGTTTGCCGGATTATTACTACCTCGATCACAATGCCGAGGAAACGTCGGACGAGGCCGATGGGCTGAAAGGTGCGGCCGGGCTGGAAATGATGGACGATATGGAAGGGGATTACAGCCAGTTTTCCCGCCTGATGCTCGGCTATCTCGACCCGGAAAGCGTGCAGATCTACCGCGGCGGAGAGGAGGAATTTCTGCTGACCTCCGCGCAGCGGGGCGGGGGCTGCTTGATCCTGCCCCGAGACGGAATGGGCAGCCGGGCAAAGCTGCTCTGGGGAGAATATTTTCTAGTGGAATACAATACGGGCGACGGAAACCTTTCCTGGTATGCCGACGAGGATTTCGGCGTGCGCATTTTCCATGTCAACGCGGAAACCGTGCGCTACGGCGACGGCACGCGGGGCTTTACTTATGACGACGCGCTCTACGGCAGCGTCGATGGGCGGCGCGTGCTGCGCCTGGTGCGCGACGGGGAAGACTATCTGACCGGCGGAGATGTTGTGGACGGCGATACGCCCGGCTTTGCCTGGTATGATGCGGAAGGCCGCAAAACAGTCGATCCGGGGCTGATCCTGCGCTTTGAATGGGACGAAAAGGGGCGAGGGATGTACTGCATCGTGACGCCCACAGGGAAATAAAAAAGCGGAGCGTGGGTTCCGCAGAGCGATAAGTGCCACCATGATGATCTCATGCGGGATTACCGGCAGCAGGGCGATACGGCCGCCGGGCTGCTGCGGCGGTTCGTCGGGAACCTGGAAAAGCTCAATGTGCGTCTGCGTGAGTTTGCCGAAGAAAAATAAGGTGAAAGCGCCCCCTTCTGTCCGAATGATTTCAGACAGGGAGGGACGCTTTGCGCGTCTTGAGATGCGAAGAAAGATATGCTACAATCAAAAAAAGAATGCGGAACGAAAAGACCGCGCCGGGATGCGCGGCGGGAATAGACAACTCTTTTTCGGAGGGAACAAAGATGCTCAACGAGATGGCAAACGAATGCCTCGGTGCGCAGTGGGTGCGCGCAAAGGGGGAAAGCGCCGATGCGCTCGACCGCACGCAGGCGGTGCTGTTCCGGCTGGAAATCGAAGTGAATGCGCCGGTGAAGCGCGCGGAAATCAGGATTTCTGCGGCGGACCGCTATCGGCTCTATGTCAACGGGGAATCCGTGGTGTGCGGCCCGCGCAAGGGCGACGCGCTCAACCGCTATTTTGAAACCGTGGATCTCGCGCCGTATCTGAAATCGGGGCGCAATGCGCTGACCGCGCGCGTTGTCTCCTATGCGTATGATTGCGCGACGGGCGGCATCGGTGCGCCGAAATCGGTCTACGTCGCGCCCACCGGCGCGGTGCTGATGTGCCGGGGCGAGGTCGAGACGCTGGAAGGGAAGATCGCTCTGTCCACAGGCGAGGCGAACTGGACGGCCTGCCAAGACGAATCCTTTGCGCTGCACAGCGAGGGCGCGGTGTACGTCGGTGCGCTGGAGGACTTTGACGCGGCGCGCTGCCCCGATTGGCGCAATGAGGAAGCGATGGATTGGGAAAGCGCGGTGATCGCCTTCGGATCGGGCATCAACGATTACGGCGAATTCACGCCGCTGCCGCTCAAAGGCCGCGCCATCCCCAATATGGAAGAGATCCGCATGGACTTTGCGGCGCAGCTGCCCGCGCGGGAGGGCGAAAAGGGCTTTGCCTTTGACGAAAGCGGCAGGGCGGTGATTCCCGCCGGGGAAACGCGCGTGCTGGAGATGGACGCGGGCGTGCTGCGCACGGCCTATTTCCGCATGAAAACCCGTGGAGAGGGCGGCACGGTGCGCGTGACCTACGCCGAGCGCTATTTCCCGATCCGCGATGAAGATCCTACCGGCCCGATGCGCCGCAGCGACCGCGAAAACGGCAAGCTGACGGGATATTATGACGAAATCCGTGTGTGCGGCGAGGAAAAGCTGTTTGAGAGCTTCTGGTGGCGCACGTTCCGCTTTGTGCGTATCACAGCGCAGGCGGGGAGCGAGCCACTGGAACTCACCCGCCCCGATTTCATCCAGACCGCCTATCCGCTGAAAGTTCGGGCGGAATTCCTCTTCCCGGAAAAGAAGATGGAAAAGCTCTGGGACATCAGCCTGCGCACGCTGCGCAGCTGCATGCACGAGACCCATGAGGACTGCCCCTATTATGAGCAGCTGCAATACACGCTGGATACGCGGCTGCAAATGCTCTTTACCTATGCGGTATCGGGCGACACGCGCATGGCGGAGAACGTATTGTGGGACTTCCGCTGCTCGCAGTTGCCGGACGGCATTCTGCAGTCCCGCACGCCCTGCACGCACACGCAGGTGATTCCCGATTTTTCGATCTACTGGATCTTCATGCTGGAGGAGTTCTATTGGCAGACCGGCCGCACCGATCTGATCCGCTTCTATCGCCCGGTGATGGACGGCGTGCTCGACTATTTCGATCGGCACAT
>OIWT01000804.1_pt1 | contig 41824 bp, 28 predicted proteins | sample 1587701 | NCBI WGS metagenome assembly OIWT01 (sample SAMEA3888904, study PRJEB22519) | human gut metagenome | biome: human gut; feature: human-associated habitat; material: faeces | place: Denmark | collected 2009 | reverse complement strand
ACCGCGACAAACTGGCCATCATGGCATTTGAGCGACAAAAAGGACAGGCCGAAGGTCGTGAGGAAGGCCGTGCCGAAGGCTTAAAAGAAGGACGTGCTGAAGGCTTAAAAGAAGGACGTGCCGAGGGTTTAGAAGAAGGACGTGCCGAAGGCTTAAAAGAAGGGCATACCAAAGGCAAGCTGGAAGTAGCCCGCAACCTCAAGCAAATGGGAATGGCCACGGAAGCCATCGCACGGGCCACCGGACTCACAGCTGAAGCCATCGAGGCTTTGTGACCCTCGCTTTCCCTGACGCCGGGACGACATGAAAAGACGCCGGGACACGGATTCTATATATCTCAACAGAAAAAGAACCCTCGTGTCCCGGCGTCTTTTTTATCCTCCCCATACGCCCCTAAAGGGTAGGCGCGGACGGAAAGGACTCGGCAGACGGACGGAAAGGAGGCCGTCCGGGCTTACCCTTAACAGGCGTCCCGGCTACTATTCACGGCCGTAGGCACACTATTCCGAAGGCCCACATTCGTCAAAAACGATGACGCCGACGGCCCTTTCAACCTCTGCCAGGACTACCCGGACGGCTATGCAGGAAAAGGCGGACGACGTACACGGCATTTCCACTTTTTATGGTTAGTTTTGCAAAAAACAACGAGACTATGACATACGATTTCGACGAACTTATCAACCGTCGCGGCACGAACTCCCTGAAGTGGGACAGTGCTGCCGACCCCGACGTGCTGCCCCTCTGGGTGGCCGACATGGATTTCCGCACGGCACAGCCCGTCATCGACGCCCTCAGGCGCCGCGTCGAGCACGGCATCTTCGGCTACACCCACGTACCCGACGCCTTCTACGAGTCCATCATCCGGTGGTTTGCCCGACGCCACGGGTGGACGATGCGCCGTGAATGGATGCTCTACACCTCAGGCGTGGTGCCCGCCCTCTCGGCCGTCATCAAGGCGCTCACCGCACCGGGCGACAAGGTGCTGGTGCAGACGCCCGTGTACAACTGTTTCTTCTCCTCCATCCGCAACAACGGATGCACGGTGGAGGAAAGTCCCCTCATCTATGAAAACCAAACCTACCGCATGGACTTCGACGACCTGGAACGCCGTGCGGCCGACCCGCGCGTGAAGGTCATGCTGCTCTGCAACCCGCACAACCCCGCAGGCCGCGTGTGGACGCGCGACGAACTGGCCCGCCTGGGCGACATCTGCCTGCGCCACGGCGTGACCGTCGTCGCCGACGAAATCCACTGCGAGCTCGTGATGCCGGGACACACCTACACGCCCTATGCCTCGGTAAGCGAGGCGATGCGCCATGGGTCGGTGACATGCCTCTCGCCCACCAAGTCGTTCAACATGGCAGGCCTGCAAATCGCCGCCATCGTGTCCGACGACGCCGACGTGCGCCGCCGCATCGACCGCGCCATCAACATCAACGAGGTGTGCGACGTGAACCCCTTCGGCATCGAAGCCACCATCGCGGCTTACGACGAGGGTGAGCCTTGGCTGCTCCAACTGCTCGACTACCTGAAGGGTAACTACGACTTCATGTGCGACTACTGCCGCGAGCATCTGCCCGAATTTCCCCTGACGGAGCTCGAAGGCACCTACCTCGTGTGGATGGACTGCCACGTGCTGGGACAGCCTTCGGAGGAACTGGAGGAGCGGCTTGTCGACGAATCCCGTCTCTGGCTCAACGCCGGCACGATGTACGGGGCCGCGGGCGAAGGCTTCATGCGCTGGAACATCGCCTGTCCCCGCGCCCGCCTGGCCGAAGCACTGGAGCGTTTCACCGAGTTCCGTAACCGCACAAAACACTCATGAGACCCGTCCACATCTTCCTCCTGGCGGCGACACTGACGGCCTGCTGCCTGTCGTCCTGCCAAACGGCCCGGCAGGCGACGCCACGCACGCTCATCCTCTTCTATGACCCGGCCATAGGCCCCGCACCCCTCTTGCACACAGCCGAACGCTGCGAAGCCACGCTCGTCTACCACTACGAGACGCTCCACGGCGTCGCCCTGTCCGTCCCCCGCGGCAAAAGCCTGCGGCGCACGACGCGCCGCCTGCGACGGACTGAAGGCGTCCTGTCGGTGCAGCCCGACCGACAAGTGCCCCTGCATTGAGCATCGTCCGGGGACAGCCATAAAAAAAATGACGCACCTCCTTTGCGGGAGATGCGTCATTTTTGTCTGTTCGCTCTGTCAGCGACGGCTTACTTACGTAAGTTAAGAGCTTTCACGATGGCACGGTAACGCTCGATGTCGCGCTCCTTCAGGTAGTTCAGGAGAGCACGGCGTTTGCCTACCAGCGTAGTCAAGGCTCTTTCAGTCATATGATCTTTACGGTTGCTCTTCAAGTGCTCCGTCAAGTGGGAGATACGGTAGGAGAACAATGCTATCTGGGACTCTGGAGAGCCAGTATCAGTGTTAGACTTGCCGTATTGTCCAAAGATCTCTTGCTTTTTTGCAGCGTCTAAATACATATTTATATTATTTAAAAGTTTGATTTGCGGGCGCAAAGATAGACAATATCTGCCAATGCGCAATGCTATTACAAAGATTTTCTTGTAACTTTGCGCCGAAATTTTAAGGTAACAGTATGCAGAACATAAGAAACATTGCAATCATTGCACACGTTGACCACGGAAAGACCACGCTGGTGGACAAGATGATGCTGGCCGGACATCTCTTTCGCAACGACCAGACCAATGGCGTGCTCGTCCTGGACAACAACGACTTGGAACGTGAACGCGGGATAACGATTCTTTCAAAAAACGTATCAATCAACTACAAAGGAACTAAAATCAACATCATAGACACGCCGGGACACGCAGACTTCGGCGGCGAGGTCGAACGCGTGCTCAACATGGCCGACGGCTGCATCCTCCTGGTCGACGCATTCGAAGGCCCTATGCCGCAGACTCGGTTCGTGCTCCAGAAGGCATTGCAAATCGGCCTGAAGCCCATCGTGGTGGTCAACAAGGTGGACAAACCCAACTGCCGCCCCGAAGAGGTCTACGAGATGGTATTCGACCTCATGTTCTCGCTCAACGCCACAGAGGACCAGCTCGACTTCCCCGTGCTCTACGGCTCAGCGAAGAACAACTGGATGGGCGAGGACTGGCGCAAGCCCACTGACAGCATCACACCCCTGCTCGACGCCATCGTCAAATACATCCCCGCCCCGCGGCAGCTCGAAGGCACGCCCCAGATGCTCATCACCTCGCTCGACTTCTCGTCATACACGGGACGCATCGCTGTCGGCCGTGTCCACCGCGGCACGCTCACCGAAGGCATGAACATCACCCTGGCACGCCGTGACGGCACGATGGTGAAATCCAAAATCAAGGAACTCCACACCTTCGAAGGCCTCGGCCGCAAGCGCGTGGAAGCCGTCTCCTCGGGCGACATCTGCGCCGTCGTCGGACTGGAAGGCTTCGAAATCGGCGACACCATCTGCGACTTCGACAACCCCGAACCCCTGCCGCCCATCGCCATCGACGAGCCGACGATGAGCATGCTCTTCACCATCAACGACTCCCCATTCTTCGGCAAGGAAGGCAAATACGTCACCTCACGCCACATACACGACCGCCTCATGCGCGAGCTCGACAAGAACCTCGCCCTGCGTGTGCGCAAGACGGACAACGAAGACGGCAAATGGATTGTCTCCGGACGCGGCGTGCTCCACCTCTCGGTGCTCATCGAGACCATGCGCCGCGAAGGCTACGAGCTGCAGGTCGGCCAGCCGCAGGTCATCTACAAGGAAATCGACGGCAAACGCTGCGAGCCCATCGAGGAACTGACCATCAACGTGCCGGAGGAATACTCCAGCAAGATGATTGACATGGTCACCCGCCGCAAGGGCGAGCTCACCTCGATGCAGACCATCGGCGACCGCGTCGACATCGAATTTGACATCCCCGCACGCGGCATCATCGGCCTGCGCACCAACGTGCTCACAGCCTCGGCCGGAGAAGCCATCATGGCACACCGCTTCAAGGAATACCAACCCTACAAAGGCGACATCGAACGCCGCACGAACGGTTCCATGATTGCCATGGAGACGGGTACGGCCTTCGCCTACGCCATCGACAAGCTGCAAGACCGCGGACGCTTCTTCATCTACCCGCAGGAGGAAGTCTACGCCGGACAAGTCGTCGGCGAACACGTGCATGAAAACGACCTCGTCGTCAATGTCACCAAGTCGAAGAAGCTCACCAACATGCGTGCATCCGGCTCTGATGACAAGGCACGCATCATCCCGCCCGTCATCTTCTCCCTCGAAGAAGCCCTCGAATACATCAAAGAAGATGAATACGTCGAAGTGACCCCCAAGAGCATGCGCATGCGCAAGGTCATCCTCGACGAGACAGAACGCAAGCGGGCCAACAAAAGCTAACTTTTTATTTGATTTACCATAAAGATTATGACGGAAGGTCTCCTGCTGTGAAGCAGGGGCCTTTTTTTGTCCCGCAAACCTGCGGACAAAGCCCGTCCAAGGAAAGGAGACCGCCCGCGGACGCCTTCCTTTCCGTGGTCGCCCGCCCTCCTTTCCGTCCTCGTGCGGAAAGAATAGAAGGACGGCGGGAAGTATTCACTTGGAAAACCTTGCATTTTCAATATTAATACCTACCTTTGCAAAGGGATGTCATCCCGCCCTGAAATATAGCCAGAACGAAAACAAACGAACATACATGGACGACAATGTAATCAACGTCGGAGACATCATCCGGCGCATCAAGGAAGTGAAAGGCTTCAAGTCAGACCGCCAGGTGGCCGACTACCTGGGCGTGTCGAAAGCCACCGTGTCAAACTGGACGTCACGCAACAGCATCGATTTTCCGCTGGTCATCAACAAGCTGGCCGACGTCGACCTGAACTGGTTGCTCACCGGACGCGGCACCCCGGCCCACCGGGCCAACCACGTGGACAGCGGCCTGGCCGACGGCGAAGTGCAACTCCTCCACACCCCCCGTGCCTCGGAAGCACTGAATGACCGCAGCGTGCCGCTCTACGACGTGACGGCCGCGGCCAACCTGCGCACGCTCTTCACCAACAAACACCAGTTCGTGCTGGGGCAAATCATCATCCCGAACGTGCCCTCATGCGACGGCGCCGTCTACGTGAGCGGCGACAGCATGTATCCCCTGCTCAAATCGGGCGACATCGTGGGCTACAAGGAAATCCGCAGCCTGGACAACATCATATACGGAGAGATGTACCTCGTCGCCTTCGACCTCGACGGAGACGAATACCTCACGGTGAAATACGTCAACCGTTCCGAACAGGAAGGCAGCATCAAGCTCGTCAGCTACAACCAGTACCACTCGCCGCAGGACATCCCCCTGACGAGCATCACGGCGATGGCCATCGTGAAATTCTCCATCCGGCGCAACATGATGCTCTAAGCACCGGAGCGAAAATTATTCTATACCAAACACTTGCAAATGCGGTGGAAAATCGTATATTTGCAACATGTGGAAAGAAAAACTCAGAGGATACCTCATCGACGTATCCAAGTATATACTGACGGGCGTCGTTATCGCCTCGTTTTTCAAAGACTTTCAAGACAGCAAAGCGGCAGTTTACGGACTGGGAGTCGCGTTTTCTATCTTGGTCTTGATAGCGGGGCTCATATTGTCGAACAAGAAAAAAACGGAGAACTGAATCTATGGGAGCATACATCGTTTACGCAGCCATCGGCATACCATGCGTCATCTTCCTGCTGTGGTGTCTCACCCCGCAGGGCCGGAAGTGGCTCAAGTCCAACCACATGATTTGAAGCACGGGCAGACCTGCATAAAAGCAGCAAGAAAACGACATGCTTTTATAAAGGGAAAAAGGCACACCTATGGCAAAGAAACGGGAGTAAATCGTCGGCATCGCCTCCCTGAGCTAAGGAGGGCCGCATGAAGCATGACAAAAGAAACACCGCCAATCGACCGGTTTTCGCAGAATAATCCCTATCTTTGTCCCACACAATCACACCAAAGGATTATCACTATGGAACAGAAACTTTACATCTACAATACACTGACCCGCCAGAAGGAGGAGTTCGTTCCCCTGCATGCTCCTCACGTGGGCATGTATGTCTGCGGGCCCACCGTCTACGGTGACGCCCACCTGGGCCACGCCCGTCCGGCCATCACCTTTGACCTCGTCTTCCGCTACCTGCGCCACTTGGGCTACAAAGTGCGTTATGTACGCAACATTACCGACGTCGGCCACCTGGAACACGACGCAGACGAAGGCGAAGACAAGATAGCCAAGAAAGCACGGCTGGAGCAACTCGAACCGATGGAAGTCGCACAGTATTACACCAACCGCTATCACAAGGCCATGGAGGAACTCAACGTGCTCCCGCCCAGCATCGAACCCCTCGCTTCGGGACACATCATCGAGCAAATCGAGCTCGTGAAAGAAATCCTCGACAACGGCTACGCCTACACGAGCGAAGGCTCGGTCTACTTCGACGTGGCCAAATACAATAAGGACCATCGCTACGGCAAGCTCTCGGGACGCAACCTCGACGATGTGCTCAACACCACCCGCGAACTCGACGGACAGCAGGAAAAGCACAACCCGGCCGACTTTGCCCTCTGGAAGAAAGCGCAGCCCGAACACATCATGCGCTGGCCCAGCCCCTGGAGCGACGGATTCCCCGGATGGCACTGCGAGTGCACAGCCATGGGACGCAAATACCTGGGCGCACACTTCGACATCCACGGCGGAGGGATGGACCTCATCTTCCCCCACCACGAGTGCGAAATCGCCCAAAGCGTGGCCTCACAGGGCGACGACATGGTGCGCTACTGGATGCACAACAACATGATCACCATCAACGGCACGAAGATGGGCAAGAGCCTGGGCAACTTCATCACCCTCGACCAGTTCTTCCACGGCACGCATCCACTCCTGAGCCAGCCCTATAGCCCCATGACCATCCGCTTCTTCATCCTCCAGGCACACTACCGCGGGACGGTGGACTTCAGCAATGAAGCCCTGCAAGCAGCCGAGAAAGGCATGCAGCGGCTCATGGAAGCCTACGACAACCTGTCACACGTGCAGCCGGGAGCCACCTCGACCATCGACGTGACAGGCCTGCGCCAGAAGTGCTACGACGCCATGAACGACGACTTCAACACACCCATCGTCATCGCCCATCTCTTCGAAGCCTGCAAAGCCATCAACACGGCCTACGACAAAAAGGCAACCCTCACAGCCGACGATTTGGCAGAGCTGAAGTCCGTCTTCGACCTCTTCCTCTTCGACCTCCTGGGCATGAAGACGGAACAAGGCTCGGACGACGCCCGCGAAGAAGCATACAGCAAAGTGGTCGACATGCTGCTCGAACAGCGCATGAAGGCAAAAGCCAACAAGGACTGGGCCACGAGCGACAAGATACGCGACGAGCTCACGGCGCTGGGATTCGAAGTGAAAGACACGAAGGACGGCTTCGCCTGGCGGCTGCTGAAATGACAAGTTGGCACACCGCCGCCCTTTGGTACACCCTTTGTACTATCCATCCTGAGCGGTAAGCTCAAGAACTTAAGAACCACAACAAATATTCAAGAACATTTCTTTAAAAACTTAGGAATTATGATTAGCGAAAAATTACAAAAAGCCATCAACGAACAAATCACAGCCGAATTATGGTCGGCCAACCTGTATATGTCCATGTGCTTCTACCTCCAGAAAGAAGGATTCGACGGATTCGCACACTGGATGAAAAAACAGTCGGAAGAAGAACTCAGCCACGCCTACCAGATGGCCGACTACCTGATGAAACGCGGCGGCACCGCAGTGGTGGACAAAGTAGATGTCGTCCCCACCGGATGGGGCAGCCCGCTCGAAGTCTTCGAACACGTGTACAAACACGAGTGCCACGTGTCTGAACTCATCGACGCCCTCGTCGACGTAGCCTCCGCAGAAAAAGACAAAGCCACACAAGACTTCCTCTGGAGCTTCGTCCGCGAACAAGTCGAAGAAGAAGCCACGGCACAAAACATCGTGGACCGCATCCGCAAAATGGGCGACAGCGCACTGTGCTATCTCGACGGCCAGCTCGGCGCACGCCAATAAGCAATCATCGCTTAACCACATAAGACAGAAACAAAAGGGTGTGTCCGAACAAACCGTTTGGACACACCCTTTTCATTTTCCCATACGACCACACACATATCCCTCTGAAAACCTATGCTGACAACACTCATCATCCTCATCCTCGCAGCCGTGTTCTTCGTCAACGGCAAGATACGCTCCGACGTCGTCGCCCTGTGCGCCCTCGTCGCTCTGCTCGTCGCCCACATTCTGACACCCGAAGAAGCCCTGTCGGGATTCTCCAACAACGTCGTCATCATGATGGTCGGCCTCTTCGTCGTGGGCGGAGCCATCGTGCAGACAGGGCTGGCCAAGATGATCAGCGCACGCATACTGAAACTCGCCGGAAAGAGCGAACTGCGCCTCTTCATCCTCATCATCCTCGTGACAGCCGCCATCGGCGCCTTCGTGAGCAACACCGGCACCGTCGCCCTCATGCTCCCCATCGTCGTGAGCATGGCAGCCAACGCGGGCGTGAACGCCAGCCGCCTGCTCATGCCCCTCGCCTTCGCCAGCAGCCTGGGAGGCATGACGACCCTCATCGGTACGCCCCCCAACCTCGTCATCCAGAACACGCTCACCGAAGCCGGCTACGAACCCCTCTCGTTCTTCTCCTTCCTGCCCGTGGGCCTCATCAGCATCGCCGTGGGCCTCGTCGTGCTCCTGCCCCTGAGCAAATGGTTCCTCGCCAAGCGCAGGCAGAAACGCGACAACGGACAACGCACCGGCAAGTCACTCGCCCAACTGGTGAAAGAATACGGCCTGGCCAGCAACCTCTTCCGCCTGAAAGTGACCGACGGCGGAGACATACAAGGCAAGACCATCGTCGACCTGGACATACGCCGGCGCTACGGGCTCGACATCCTCGAAGTACGCCGTGGCGACGTGTCGCAACACCGCTTCCTGAAGACCATCACCCAGAAACTGGCCGACCCGACCACCACCCTCCAGCCCGAAGACATCCTCTACGTCAAAGGCGACTTCGACCAAGTGAAACACCTGGCCGACGACTACCGCCTCACCCTGCTCGACGGACACGCGACCGAAGAAGCCGGACGTCCGACCGGCGAACTGGACTTCTACGACATCGGCATCGCCGAAATCCTCGTCATGCCCACCTCCCATCTCATCAACCAGAACGTGAAGGACGCAGGCTTCCGCGACAAATTCAACGTCAACGTCCTCGGCATACGCCGCAAGAAAGAATACCTGCTCAACGACCTCGGACGCGAAGCCATCCACCAAGGCGACGTCCTCCTCGTGCAAGGCACGTGGGAAAACATCGCCCGCCTCGAACGCGAAGACGCCGACTGGGTCGTGCTCGGCCAACCGCAACAGGAAGCAGCCCGCGTCACGCTCGACTACAAAGCCCCCGTGGCCGCAGCCATCATGCTGGCCATGGTCGCCATGATGGTGTTCGACTTCATCCCCATCGCCCCCGTCACAGCCGTCATGATAGCCGCCCTGCTGATGGTCCTCACAGGATGCTTCCGCAACGTCGAAGCCGCCTACAAGACCATCAACTGGGAAAGCGTCGTGCTCATCGCCGCCATGCTCCCCATGTCACTCGCCCTGGAGAAAACCGGCGCGTCGGCCTACATCTCCGGCGCACTCGTCAGCGGCCTGGGCGACTACGGCCCGCTCGCACTCCTGGCAGGCATCTACTTCACCACCTCGCTGCTGACAATGTTTATCAGCAACACGGCCACCGCCGTGCTCCTGGCCCCCATTGCCCTCCACAGCGCCATCTCGCTGGGCGTAAGCCCCGTCCCCTACCTGTTTGCCGTCACCGTGGCCGCCAGCATGTGTTTCGCCTCGCCCTTCTCCACGCCGCCCAACGCCCTGGTGATGCCCGCCGGACAATACACCTTCATGGACTACATCAAAGTGGGCCTCCCGCTGCAAGTCATCATGGGTATCGTCATGGTCATCGTCCTGCCCCTGCTCTTCCCCTTCTGAGATATCGTCCGGCACGCAGCCTTAACACCGCTTTCCGCGGAAGGAGACGCACCTCCCAAACAAAAAAACGCGGAGACACAGAGCTTCACGATGCTCTGCGTCTCCGCATGTTTCTTTCTGAACACGACAACGGCAGTGGAAACGATACCTGCGTTGCCACGCTGCTATCTCATTAATAACACGGATGCTGCTGATTGGCCAGACCGGGATTCACATCGATGATATTGGTCGTGTTGAATGGCAAGATTTCCACCATGTTTTTCTTCAAACCATAATAGAGGCCTGTACCCCCTGTAATCCAAGCATTGTTGTCTGACACACCTTCTACGTCCTCCACGCTTAAGTTACCCTTTTGCGTCACGGTGTGCACGCCAAACATGTTCAAGACCGTATAAGTAGCCGGAGTCGTGGCAACATCGTCCGGCTGCGTATAGTAGACTTTACCACTTTCGTCTTCATAGAATGTCACTTCAACATACCCCCCTGTGTTAGAGTTCATGATATGCAACGTCGACAGTTGCTCGGCAGTCAGGAAGGAAGCGACCTCGTCTTCAGTCAGCTCGATGTGGTCGAGCGCGATGGTCGGATCTTCAAATGTGGGAGCAGTCTCCGGCTGCTTATAGGCCCAATAAGGCTTCACGTCAGCATAACGGCCTTCACGCTCGCACAATCGTACCAGTTTTTCTTTCTCTGCCGTCAAGTAATCCACGAGGATACCCCAGCGTGCCAGGTCACTCTTGCGCAGCCCTTCGTTGGAAAGTTCCAGCTTGCGCTCCTCGATAATGAAATTCCTGAAGTCTTCATAGGAAGTCGGGATGTTGCCAGCCTTAGCCTCATCGTTGCGGAAAGCACGCATACGCACTTGTTTCACAGCGGCAATAGCCTCTGATGTAGGTCCGTTATTCAGTTCGTTGAGTGCCTCGGCATACATCAGCAGGACATCCGAATAGCGCAGTATGGGCCAATTGATGTCACGACGGTTGTCAGACGTGCCGCGCTCCTTCTTCCAGTTGATGCGATATTTGCCCACACCCATACCAGCATAAGTATTCATCTGATAAGCGACGGGCGAGGAACCCAAGAGAAGACCATAGTTGCAAACCGACACGTCACGGCGCTGGTCGCCCTCTTCAAACTCAAAATAGAACGTCGGCATGGCAATCATCTGTGCACCGCCTTTGCCAAGTCCATTCTTGTCCGTTCCATTGGTCGGTATGCCATTCACGTATCCCGTGCGGACGTCGGCCGAGTTTGCTCCGTACCAGCCATATTCAAACATTGTCTCGTTGTCATAGGTCTGATTGCCCAAGTTGCGGAACACCTGGTCGTAATCGTCCAACAAACCATTTTCACCTTTCGTGATTACAGCCTTGCAAGCGTCGGCTGCGATCTGGAGAAGCTTACGCACACGGCCTTGGTCGTCACGCTGGGCAATGCGGCAGGTCGATGCATCGTAGGGAACAGAGCTCAAATCCCACCGCAAAGAATAACCGGCCGCATAGAGTGCGACACGGGCCAAGATGCCATAAGCCGCATTCCTGGTGAAACGCTCAGGTGTGCTCACCATGCCTTCGCTACGCCAGGGAAGGAGCTTGACGGCGCGTTGCAAGTCGGCCACACAGTGGTCATAGATGGTGTCTCGGCTGACACGGGAGGAAGAAAATGATTCCAGCTCGCTCGTCGGTACGTCGGTATAAGGTACATCACCATAGAAGCGGACAATATTCCAGTAGGCATAAGCGCGGATAGCAAGAGCCTCGCCCAGGAGCGAATTCACCTTCGCTTGTTCGCCTTCACTGACCGACATTTCGGGGATGTTTCTGATGCACACGTTGGCATACTCGATGGCTTTGTACATCGTCGTGTACGTGCTGCTCAGCATGGTCGACGTGGCTGTATAGTCATAGTTGGATACGTTGTACTTGGAGTTGCTCTCTTTCGACACGCTTTCGTCTGTGCCCTCCAGCAGTTGGTAACCCAACTCCTGCGTATGCAAGGAGGCATATGCGCCGACCACAGCCATTTCGGCACGACTCACGGTGGAAAAGATAGTGGAGCTGTCGGCTTTCGATTCAGACGGCATGTCAAGCCAGTCTTCGCAAGAAGCCGTGGCCAGTAGCAGGGCCGCTGCTCCGATGATATGTAATACTCTATTTTTCATGTTGCTATTAGTGTGTCTGGTTTAATTAAAATGTTAAGTTGACACCCACTACCCAGCTCTTCGAACGCGGATAAGATGAGTTGTCGATGCCCGGCGTCAGCGCACTGCTGGTGGCAGAAACTTCCGGGTCATAGCCTTCATAGTCGGTGAACGTATAAATGTTGTTCAGTGTGACATAAAGACGCGCCTTGTTGATTTTCGCACGTTGGGTGAGGCGTTGCGGGAACGTGTAACCCAACGTAATGGTGTTCAGACGCAAGTAAGAACCGTCCTCGATGTAGTAGCTGCTATGGTCACTGATGGCTGTTTTGTTGTTACCGGAGATGTTCCACATCAGATTTCCACTATATTGGCCGGGGTTCAACGCTGCCAGACGACTGAGGTCGGTGCTTTCACGACCTGTTTCCGGGTCGATGAGTGTAAAGCGATTGGCCATCTTGCCGATGGTATTCTGGTTAGGCAGATATGGGCCGACAAAACGTTGTGTACTCATGTTGAACACGTCGTTGCCTACAGAGAAGTTCATAAAGATACTCAGGTCAAAACCTTTATACATGAACGTGTTGGTCCATCCACCGGTGAAGTCGGGAGCGGCATTGCCGATGACCGTACGGTCGTTGGTGCTCCACACGGGGTTGCCATCTTCGTCAGTCTCTCCCGTCAGTGCCACATACTTCACATCGCCCGGCTTCACGTTGCCGCGGTCCGCGCCTTTCAGGGAAGCCACACCGTCTTTCAGGGTGTAGGTGCCGTCGGCATTCTGATTGAAATCATCAGTCGTATAGAGTCCGTCATAGAGAAGCCCGTAGAACTGTCCAAGCGGTTTGCCCTTCTCTATCTTAAAGCCCATGCGGCTGTCATAGTCCTGGATGAAGTAGTCCGTCTCACCATTTTCACCATAGATGTCAAGCACCTTGGACTTATTGAAGGCAATGTTGAAGTCCATCGTCCAGGTGAAGTCCTTCGTGCGGATATTGGTCGAGTTCAAGACGATTTCGACACCGCGGTTGCGGATAGAACCAATGTTCTGGAACTGGTCGGTGTAACCCGTCGAAGTCGGGATTTTGTTTTTGATAAGCAAGTTCGATGACTTGTTGTTATACCAGTCAATAGAAAGATTGAGCCGGCTTTTGAAGACGGACAAGTCCAAACCGACGTTGGTGGAAGTCGTCTTCTCCCAACGCAAATCAGGGTTGCCCAGCGTACTGCCGGGGACGAGCGTGATGAAGTCAGTTCCACCGATGCCGTAATGACCCGAACCATAGTCAGTCGCATACATGTTGTTGTCAATGTTATTGTTGCCTGATGTACCATAACCGACTCGCAGTTTCAGATTGTCCACAAAGTCGACATCTTCCATGAACGACTCCTCAGAGATACGCCATGCCGCCGAAGCCGAAGGGAAGTATCCCCACTGATTGCCGCGGGCGAACTTGGAAGAACCATCAGCACGCAGCGTCGCCGTCACCAGGTAGCGTTCGTCATAATTGTAGGACAGACGTCCGAAGAACGACACGATGCCTTCACGGCTCTTGCCTGACTTCCACGTGTAAGGAGTACCCATGCTGACATCGTTGAGTCCGAAGTTGCCATCAGAGAACGAGCGGTATTCATTGTTCAGATTCATCGTCTGCTCATACCAAGTCTCCTGTCCCAGCAAGACATTAAAGTTGTGCTTCTCTGCCACGTCAAAAGCATAGTTTAACGTGTTCGTAACTTGCCAAGAGTATTTTTCGCTATTGTTACGATAGCCGTAGCCATAGGGGCTTTGATTCGTCGAAGCCGTCTTGGTGCTGCCGTCGTCCCAATAATCCTGCCGCACTTGTTGCCACAAGTAGCTGGCCGCCGTGCGCCAAGTCATGCCTTTTATGATGTCGATTTCCAGACCTGCATTGGCCGAAACGAAACGTGTCAGCTTCTTGTTGGTGATGGCGTTGTTGTTCAGTATCGGGTTATTGGCATCGTAATTGTCGCCTCCATACATTTCCGAGAAAAGATCGGTCAGATCAGAGTTCAGCAACTGGTCGTTGGTCCAGCGTTCACCACCAGTCACAGGCTGCAGAATGGTCTGCTTCAGCGTACCGCCCAGCGAACCGCCGCCGTCGAGCTTGGTCAGCTGCATACTCGTGGCAAAGTCGAAGCGGACACCTTTCCAGAGTTCATGGTTGACCTTCGCACGGATACTGTTCTTTTGATAGCCATGCTTGGCCATGATGCCGTTTTCATCCGTGTAGTTGTAACTCAACATATACTTCGTCTTCTCGCTGCCGCCGCTGATGTTCACGTTGTGATTTTGCGTCACACCAGTGCTGCCGAACACTTCATCCTGCCAGTCGATGCCCTCACGTGTGCCATACTGGCTCGCGATGCGTGAGTAAGCACCCGTATAGAAGTCAGGATCGTTGATATTGCCGCCGAAGATACCGGCCCAGTTGTCTTGGTCGTCGCGCAGGAGCTGGAACTCATACTGGTATTTCACGTAGTCCTCCACCCCCCAACAAGTCGAGCTTTTTGCCCAAATGGTCGAAACTGACAAACCCGTTGTAAGACACTTCCGTCTTCCCGGCCTTACCCGACTTGGTCGTAATGAGAATGACACCATTCGAACCACGCGCACCATAGATGGCCGTAGCTGATGCGTCCTTCATCACGTCGATACTTTCGATGTCGTTAATGTCGACATTGCGCAAACCATCCTCCATCTGGAATCCGTCGACAATATAGAGGGGCTCCGTGCCTTGCGTGATGGATGTTCCGCCGCGCACGGTGATATTGATGTCAGCACCCGGCGCACCGCTTTGGGTGATGACCTGCACGCCGGCAGCCTTACCGGCCAATGCCTGGGCAGCCGTAGTCACAGGTGCCATTGCCAAGTCCTGGCCAGTAACCGACACAGTCGAACCGGTCAGGTCCTTACGCTTCACCTTGGCATAACCGATGGCCACGACTTCATCGAGCATATTATTGTCCGGTTCCATCTTGATCATCATCTTGCCAGTGGTAATCTTCACCGTCTTGGCCTGATAGCCCACATAACTCAAATGGATTTCATTCGCTCCGGCGGGAGCTTCCAACGTAAAATTTCCATCAAGGTCTGTTATCACACCTTTGCTCAGACCTTTCAACAGCACCGACACGCCGATCATCGGCTCGCCATTCTCATCAACCACCTGTCCGGTGACCGTTCTAGTTTGTTGGATTTCACGCAGTTCTGAGGTGTTAAATTTTACCCCTCCCACTGCTCCTTGCACATTTACAGGTAAGGCAGAGAGAGTCATCAGAGCTGCCGAGAATCCACAGACGAACATTTTAGAGTTGTTTTTCATGTTCACTTTTGTCTTTAAATTATTGTTGCTCTTGCATTCTCGTTCTTATTTCAGTCATTCCAAAGTTAGACTCCGCTTTCATGATGAAGCTTCAAAAATCCGTTCCTTCGCTAAAGAAGAAGGATTTTGTAAAAAATTGAAAAAGCATCCATCTATCTCTTATCGACGTGCAAAATTATGGGAATTCTTTCGTATAAAGAAAGTCTTTTTTGTTAAAATTGGAAAGGCTGTATTCACTTTCTAACCGACACGCCAGCCTTAACACCGCCCGCGCCAGCCTTCCTTTCCGGACACGGGCGGTGTCCTTTCCGCGGAGGGACGGAAAGAAGGGTATGCTCCCGACAAAAAAGGGCTGCGGCACAGCGTGACTTCCGGATGCAAGGTCGCATCCCTGTCTGGCTTTGCCACAGCCCCTTCCGGACTTATGTCCCGCCGTCGTCGGGCGGATTTATTTCAGCAACGCGTTGATAGCCTCCTCGGCTTCAGGCTCTGAAGGACGGGGAGCATAGGCGTCGACGATGCGGAAATCCTTGTCGATGAGCACGAAACGGGGGATGTAGTGGATGGCCCAACCCGAACGGATGGTCTCGTCGACGGTGTTGTAGGAAGGCAATGATTCCTTTTTGCTGTTCACCAGCTTCAGCCAGGCATCGCGGTCGGTGTCAGTCGACAGGGAGATGAACGTCACGTCCTTGCCCTCGAACTTGGCGGCCAGCTTGTGAAAGAAAGGAGACTCCTGCATGCAGGGACCGCACCACGTGGCCCAAAAGTCGAGGTAGAGCGCCTTGCCGCGGAAGTCGGACAGGCGGTGTGTCGCGCCGTCCACGTCGGTGAAGGTGAAGTCGATGGCCGGCTGTCCCTTGAGAAGCTTGGAGGCCTGGTCGATGAGCGCCGTCAGTTCGTCGGCAAAGTCACGGTTGGCCAGACTGCCGGCTAATGCACGTGCGTCGGCCACGAGTGTCTCATCGACTTCCCCGCGCAGCTTCTCAGCCTGCCCCACGGCCGTATAGAGTTCCTTCATGCGCGGGCTGATGTTGACAGCGCCGGCAATTTCCTCAAAAAGCGGCGAGTCTGGCTCAACCACACTGCCCATCACATCACGCACGACGGCCACGTCGAGCAGCTTGTCGTCGGCCAGCGACTGGTAGGCAGCTGTCAGTTCGTCCTTCAGCGAAAGGAAGAACGAGTCGCGTGCCTCTTCGCTCATATTCTCACCCCGCAGACTGGCATAAGCCGGATAGCACATATAGCTGTTCACCACGTCAGCCGTGATACGTGCGCCTTCGAGCCGCTTAAACTCCTCGGTCGCACCGGAAAGCGTGTCGAGCTGTGCGCGGCGCACGGCAGCAAGGCTGTCGACAAGCGCCTTTGTCTGCGCGAAGCCGTCCCTCAGATTCGAGCCGCCGGCAAGGAAGGAGCCACCCTTAGGGAAGAGCCGACGTTTCATGTAAGTGTTCACCGACGCTCCTTGTCCGGAGAAGACAGCCCTGCGGTTGTCCTGCGTGATGCGCAGTGTGAGATCATCGCCCGGCGTGAGGTAGAGCGTGTTGCGGGAGATGGTGTAATACGTCGGTTCGGTGATGGTCAGCGTGGTGTCGAAACGTCCATCCGCATCGGTGTGGAGGAGGATGTCGCGGCTGTCGCCCACGAGCGAGGCTGCGCCGTCATAGCGCATGGTAACTTCCGTCGTGCCCATGTCGACGAGCTGTCCTTGCAAGTGGACGGTGGTCGGAGCCGGAGCGGACTGGCAAGCGGCAAGCAACGCGCCGAAAGCCAAGAGAGAAAAGATGGTTTTCATGTGACTAAACGTGTTTTTTATTCGTAAATAATACATTCCTTTAGAGGAGGACAATCTCCGCCTGTAAATGGTACCGTCTGCAGAGAGTATTTTTTGCCAAATGAAGATATAGTCTGATAAGAGTAGGGCTATGTTCATCCAACGTAGCACTGGACAAGCTCGCCTGACAACAAACTTATCATCGTTCATTCAAGACACGTGCGGTGAATAAACCCATCCACATTGGCTGCATAGATGGCACGCCGGACAGCACCATGCCCCGTAAGTGTCTGCCAAGCAGGCTCTACGATGTGACCGGCTCGAAACTTATAGATGTGCAAGGTGTAATCTTGAGGCCCGGACAAGCCTACGACCAGACACAGAAGCGGTTCGGGTTTGAGATTATTCAGTTGCACACATTGCAGAAAGCTAACATCGCCTTCACTGGCATCGAAGACCGTCTGGCGCGTTTCCGTGCCCGTGGCAATGTCATACATGTACAGTTCGCGACCGACAGTGAAGAATAACTCCTTATAATCCTTCGCCACACAAGCATGTTCAGCCTGATGCAGATGCTTGCCCTCGGCCACCGGCCGCACGGCTTTCACATTGCCGCTCTTGCTGTTCAAATTGCTTTGGAAGGTGTAAATGCTCACCCGATGCGTAGAACGGTCACGCAACACCACTTCCGAAGTGGCCTCATCAAAGTTCGATTCCATATTATGCGGACCGGCCGTGAGTACTTCCGCATCCAATCCCGTGAGCTTGAAATCACTCTGGTCGTCCATATACTCCGGACGTATGGCACTCTCGGGCAAGGTGAAAAAAGACCCTTTGGCTTCATCGAAACAGATGACCTTGGTGCGCGGCTGTGCACTGCGACGGGCAGGAAGCCGTGTGTCACCCAACAGCGGCGAATTAAAGATGCCCGCCAGCATGCCATTGTTATAACCCATGGCATAGATTTGTCCGGAGCATCCCAAATAAAGATGTCCGTAGGAGTGACACAACGCATCAATCTGCACCGTAGCGGGCTGCTCTACGAACATGTCGGCCGTGCGAGCTACGGGAACGCCTGTCTCCAGACTGAGTACGGCCAATTCTCGGGCCGATGCCACGATGAGCGGTGGCACATTTTCCTGCACGATGGTCTCCGTCCCGTCCGGTGCAAGCTCGCGGCGGGTGTAACTGTATGTATACTCGGCCGTAGCCATATCCACGGCCGGACCTTCAAGAGGAATTCCGATGGCAGCTTTCAGCACATCCGGGATGAGTTCGCCCTCGTCAGGAAACATGTCGACATCCGTGCCACCGGCTTCTGTCGTCTTCAGCACCCACCATCCCTTGCTAAACTCCGTACGGGCCGACAGGTGCGTCTTCAGCATGTGTGACAGCCCCGTACGCACATCTTCCACATAGTAGAGCAAGGTGTATTCTCCCGGCAGGAAGCTGCGTTGCAGATGAAGCTCCACGGTATGAGCCAGCGTATCAATGCGGGCAGAATAGCGGTCTTTTTCAGACACCAGCCCCCACCATGCACGACGTTCACCCTCCGGGCCGTCAATGACGGGTGTAATGCTGAGTGTCACTTCTTTCATTGCGGTCACAGTGTAACTTTCAGCGACACCCGTCACACTGAGGGTTTGTTTGGGAAGCAAGTGGTCATTGCTCTGATCTTCGTAGCAGCTGGCCATCGCCAACAGCCACGGCAACAGAATGTATAGAATACGTATCTTCATAGCGTATGTATTATTAGGGATTTAGATGGATTGTGAAACAAAGCTGATGGGGGCCGACGTCGGGTCGTCCGGGTCAGACAGCACAGGAGCTTTTCCGGAAGCGATGTTATCAGGGTCGTTATTGAAAAGGTCGAGTGCTTTCTTGAGCATGTCCAAGTAGACGCGCTGCAAGGTGGAATCAGTCACATAAAAGAAATCGTCGGGAATGGGATAGCCCAGCACCTGATTGATAAACATGTGCTTGCCTTTGCTGTACATGCCCCAGTCTTGCCACTCGATGTAGTACTCCCACGAAGAAGGCTTTGCCAACTGATTGGAAAACTCGATAATCGCACGTTGTTGGAGACGTGCGCCTGGGCCAAACTCACCATCGGTAACAAATTCCAGTGCCAGACGGCGTGTCTCGTGGTCGAGAGCCGGTGTACGCATCAATGTCACAGGCACGATACCATCCAGTTTTCCTTTTTCTACATACAACTGTTCCGGCAGGGTAAAGTCCACACCTTCCACAGCGGCGTTGTCCCCCTCGTCGTCCACTTGGCGCAGACTGAAAGCACGGTCATGATCGGCCGTAGGACCTATTACCTTGAAAGGTAGCTCAACAACAGCCTGTGTGGCGCCGTCCGTGAGCTGGGTGAATGAGAAATCGACCCGCAATGAGTCGTCCACAAACTTGGTGAGCCACTGAATGCGTGCCCCGCCCGAGTAAGTGGGAATGCTGTCTTCCTGACAGGAGCTGGCAAGGAGGATAAGCAGGCCGAGGAGCCATCCTTCGGCCATGCGATAAAGATATGCAGATTTCGTCATAAGTCTCTATGTTTTTTTGTTATTCTTTACGTTAAGCGCATACAGCATCATTCTGTCAGCGTCTCTGCTTTGGGCAGCGGCAGGCGGTAAATGGCCTCATCCTTGCGGTTGTTCGCCACGGGATAGAACACATCCAGTTTCGGCCAGATGCGTTTGGAAGCGAAAAAGCCTTGCCCCTCAGCGTAGAACTCGCGGTGATACTCCTGGACAAGCGTACGCAGCCAGTTCGAGTCAGAGGTCGACGCACTCAAAGGTTGCAAGTCACGCTGTGCTCCCAGCTCATTGACAATGTCGATGCCCTGTTCTTTGCCCAAAGCCTCAGCCAGGATGAGCTTCATCTCGCTCAGTCGCAACAACGGGACTACGCAAAGCGCACGAGGCCGCACGTCTTTCAATTCGGGCACGTAGAGATACTTATATGTATAGGTGTTCACATTGCCGCTTTCCGTGCGGTCATAGAACAGCTTCGTCAGACGCAAGTCTGTGCTCTTGAACAGCCGGCTGAGCTTGTAGGAACGTCCGGCATATACTTCCAGCCCCGTGTTGCGCTCCAAAGAAGGCAGGTCGATACAGAATATATGTTCAGCCGACAGCGTATAGTCGCCCTGCTCCATGTCGCTGCGCGTACCATAAGTGAAGATGCTTTTCCCTGTATTGTCTTTCGCATCAATCACCTCCCTGGCATAGCGTGCCGCCAGCTCAGTCTGCCCAGTCCACAAGTAGAAACGAGCCTTTACACCCAGGCAGGCATAGTAATTAAAACGTTTGCGACGTTCGGTGAAGAAGTCACTCCGCACCTTGCCCGTGCCCACCAGGGCTATTTCCTCCCGTGACGACACATTGATGTCGGTCACAGGGTCAATGTCTTTCAACAACGCCTCGGCTGCATCGAGGTCGGCTTCGATGTGGGCCACGTAGGCATCATAAGGCAGACGTTCGTTGATTTCCTTTCCCCGACGTGTGACATAAGCCAAGAGAGGCTCTGCGTCAGCTTGCCCGGGCAGAGGTCCCCACAGGCGCAGCAGTTCCAAGTGACAGAAAGCCCTCAACCCGAGCGCTTCGCCCTTGATAAGCTCATAGTGATGGTCCGTGAGTATGTCGCGATGGTCATCAATGTTGGACAAAAGACTGTTCACATCGAAAATCACTTTATAGTAGGCATTCATCATGTCGGACAGGAGTTTTTCGGCTGCTTCGTTGTCGTAATCATGAGTTGCCAGGGCACTCTCTGCCGAGTTGACGGGCGCGCTGTTCCAGTGTTCAGCCATGTACTCAATGGCAGAATAGGTCATCTGCTTGCCGTAGAGCAAAGGAGACTGCATCTGTATATAAGCTCCTATGAGCATGCTCTCATAGCCGGTGAGTGTCTGTTCGGCATCTTCTTTTTCAATCTGCGTGGAAGGCTTCACGTCAAGCCAGTCACTGCACGCGGCAAACGCCAATGCCAAGAATGTCCATAGGAAAAATGTGGTATGTGTTGTTTTCATTTGTCTGTACTTTTTAAAGTGGATAAATCAGAACTGTAGCGACACGGCCAGAGAACCACGACGGGAGAATGGATACACCAATCCCCGCTCCCGCTTGATGGAGGAAAGATAGAACACGTCGCTTATATTGGTGCTCAGTTGCAGGGAAGTCAGGCCCAGGCAACGCATCCAAGGCTGTTCGCGAAACTCGTAGGATAGGTTCACATTGCGCAGCGTGAACACACGGTCGTCCTGCACAAAGCGGCTGGTGGCATAAGTACGTTCATAATTGAGCAGACCTTTATAGGGGACCACGTCGCCCGGCTGTTTCCAACGCCCGGTATAGACGCGTTCATCCACATTGTACTTCATGTTGGTCACTTCCACACGCGACACCAGCGTCTCGTTATACTGCTGTCCGCCGAAATGGTAACCGAAGGCAAAGGCACAAGAGAAATTGCCCCACCGCAACGTACTGTTCAGATTGCCTCTGAACTTGGGCTGGCTCACGCCACAAGCCGTGAGGTCATCCGCACTCCACGTATAAGTGAGTTCCCCGTGACGGTCAAGATACACCTCACGGCCGTTTTGCGGGTCAATGCCCAATGAGCGCACGGCATAAATCGTGTTGAGGTCATCTCCTTCGCGGATCAGGCGGTTGGGAGGCAGTTGCTTGGTGGCCGCAGCCTCTTGCTCGAAAGCCTTCTTCAAGGCATCTGACAGTTTCACCATCTTGCTGCGGTTGTGGGCAATGCTCCAAGTCACGGTCCAAATGATGCGCCGCTGTGTGTCCACGACAGGCTTCACGCTGACTTTGGCTTCGAAACCCACGTTGCGCAATGTACCGAGGTTCTCGCTATAAGACGTGAAACCATTGGATAGAGGCAATGTGCGCTCCGTGAGCAGATTGTCCGTGATGTCACGATAGACATCTGCCGTGAGGTTGATGCGTCCTTTGAGGAAGGAAGCCTCCAAACCCAAGTTATACTTGTCAGTGATTTGCCACTCCAGGTCCTCATTCTCCAAAGCGGCGGGAGCGATACCCAGCCAGGTGTGATAACGGTCGGCATTGAGGTAGTTATAGGTCGCGATGGCCTGATAGGGACTGAAACGCTGGCTGCCATTCTGGCCGTAAGAAAGGCGGAGCTTGAGGTAGTTCACCCAATCCACGCCCTGCATCCAAGCCTCACGGTGCAAGTTCCATCCCGCACCGACACTGTAGAACGGGGCAAAACGCTTGTTGGCCCCAAACTGCGACGCACCCTCGATGCGGTAGGCCACGTCCACATAATACGTATCACTCAAGGAATAGTTGGCATTAGCCACCACGCCCACACGACGGAATGTGCTTTCGCTACCTCCCGGACGTTGGTTTTGGGCATAAGAAAGAGCTGCTGACAGATGCTTGGGATTCTCCTGCGTGAAACCTTCCAGTTCAAAGACAGCCGATTCACTCTTCTGTTCCGACAGTTCCGCATTCACTCCCAGGTAGACAAGATGGCGATTGGCGAAAAGCTTATTATAGTTCAATGTCAGATTGGCCGTGTAAGAATAGGACTCGGTATTGCCGTAGGTATAACGTCCTTTGCGCATCACGTTCTCACCGGAGTTGTATTCGCTGGTCAGAAACTGAGTGTGTGTACGCGGCAGGAATTTGTCTGTGCGGTCGATGTTTTTCGTCAGGCTCACAGCCCCACGCAGGGTGAATGCCTGGGTGATGCGATATTCCAATGCCAGGTTGTTGCTCAAGCTGGTGCTCTTTGTGCGGTCCTTCACGGCCAGCGTGGCATTATAGAGCGGGTTGGCCGGGAAATAGGTATCTGAGCCCCAATAGGTGAGGTCTTCGTCCAGATAGCGGCGCATGCGCCCCTCTTCGTCGTAGGGCGTCCAGTATGGATTGAGTTTCACATAGTCGGAGAAGCTGCCATAAGGCGATTCGTCCGCCGATGACTGCCCGAAGAGAAAACGGTTGGACAACAAGAAGCCGTCTTTGCGGTAGCTCAGGTTGATGCCTCCATTGTAATTCGTACGTTCAGAACCCTTCATGACTCCGTTGATGAACTCTGCTGACACATCGGCCGAATAACGAAAGGCTTTGTCGCCGCCTTCTATGCGCAAGGCATGGCGATGTCCGATGCCGGTGTGCAAGGGTTTGGCCAGCCAGTCTGTATCCACACCACGCTCCACGTCTGCCAGGATTGAAGCATACCGGTTGCTCAAGGCTACAATTTCATCGGGTGTCGTGCCATCAAAGTAACCCATGCTTTTCTCCAGCTCCAGCTTGCGGCGCGCGTCAAGCAGATGATACCCCGTCAGGTCAGGCACTTCCACATTGGCATGTCCATTGTAAGTCAAGCGCAGACGCCCTTCTTCAGGCTCGCGCGAAGTGATGACAATAATGCCGTTGGCACCCCGCGAGCCGTAGATGGCCGTAGCCGCACCATCTTTCAAGAGAGTGACAGACTCCACTTCTTCAGGGTTGAGGTCGAGCATACGGCGCAGACTGATTTCGAAACCGTCCATGATGATGAGCGGATAGTTGAGCATCGCGTCAGAACCATCCTGCACGGCCGTGATGCTGGTCGTGCCGCGCACTTGCAGGTCAGGCAAACGGTTCGGGTCGGAACCATAGTCATTGTTGGCCACGATGTGGAATGCCGGGTCAATGTTAGCCAACGAGTTCACCAGATTCTTGTCGCCAAACTGGTCAAGCTCTTTCTTCGTTATGGTGAGCGCTGATCCCGTGAACACAGACTCTTGTTTCTTGAAGATGCCCGTCACCACAAAATCATTCAGCATCTGGCTGTCCTCTTCCAGTGTCACGCGCACGAAGTCCTTCTTGTCAATGCTCACCCGTTGAGGTTTCATGCCGATGTAGCTCACCTCGATATAGGAACAATCTTCAGGGATGGACAACTGGAAACTTCCATTGACGTCAGTCATCGTGCCTTGTGAAGTCCCAGACAAACGCACCGAGGCCCCGATAAGCGGCTCTCCCTGCCGGTCGGTCACATTCCCCTGCAACTGCCGCCGCGTGCCTTTTTCCTGCTTTTTATCTCCAGGCGTCACCGTGATATACTTCCCCTCCACGCGGTAGGCCAGCGGGTGGCCGCTGAGGAGCGCGTCCATGATGGCTGTCACCGGGCGGTTCTTCATGGAGACCGTCGCCCGGTAGGACTGCACGTCTTCATAGGTAAACAAAATCTTATAGCCTGATGCGCGTTCCAGCCGTTGGAAGGCTGACGCGAGGCTCTCGTTCTTACACTCGAAGGACAGCGTTTCCTTCGAGGGGACCTGTGCCGCCACGCTGATGCTCACCACGAGGAGAAGCACCGCCAGCAGACACCTTTCTGCTCTCTGATACAAAGGTCGTTTAATGAATTTTTCCATCCATCTTTCCTTTTAAAGTTAGTAAAATTTTGGCTTGTTTTTATCTCCTATACGAAAAGAAAGTGAAAATGGGTACCTCCGGAAAGGAAATTTTTTAGGCCGGCCCCCAAAGCCACCCTCGCGGGGAGGGATGCAGAAGCCGTCCAAGCTCCCTCTTAAGGCCGGCCCGGAGCGGAAAGGAGGGCACGGCCGGCTACCTTCCTTTCCGTCCACGCCGGGCCTTAAGGGGGCTTGGGCCATGAGCGGATTGTCAAAAATGCGGCTGGGGCGCGGGAGCGGATGGCTGGGATGAGGCGGACAAAAAAACAGACGGGGAGACGGGACGGTGGCGGCTCCGGCTGTCAGGGGTGACAGGTCTCCGTGAGGGCGTCTCATGGACAAGACATGGACAGACCGGGAAAAAAGCCGTCCGGGCTGAAAAAAACCATCCGTCGGCGCGTCACGGGGCGGAGTGATACGTCTTTTTGACCGAAGGCCATTTCCTCCCGGCTGTGCGTGCGCGGCACTAAGAATCTGAGTTGCAAGACAGAAAACAAGCAAATCTTAACAGATTGGTACAAATTTAGTGTCCATTTTTAGGACCATACATGCATTCTATTTCCTATCTTTGCATCAAAGATGGATATGTACATCTGAGAAAAACAAAATATGCACTCGTACAGGCATTTACATATCCACCTATGTACATGACAAAAATTGTTTTTCTGTTTAGAACCTATTTCCTTTGCACAAGAAAAGGAAGCACGCGTATGAATTGTTTTTTCACATCGAATTGGCAATCCGCCATTATGTCCACGACAGAGTGATTTTTACATTTCTGCCCCATGTATGGCAACATACTGTTATGTAATAGACACATTAATCTAATCTGTTTTCTTTTTGTTCTTTAAGGTTCATTCATAAGGCCACGCCGGACATCATCCACGGATGCCCGCCTCTTGGAATACACCTGAAGATAAGATGACACACTAAAAAAGAAGTAAAAAAATGCGGTTGAGAACCTATATTATCGTAACCATACTGGCCCTGAGCCTATTTTCATGCAGCCGTCCGCATCGCAGCACGTACAGCCCATCGCTCCTGATGCTGGAAGACTCGTTGGACATCGCGCCGGAAGAGTCCATGAGACAACTCCTTGCCATCGACACGACCTCGCTGAAAGGCGCTGACAAGGTCTTCTATTATTACCTGTGGGTCAAGGCTCAGTCGCTCACATCGGATGCGCCGGAATTGGTGCTGGACAAGTCGGACCAGGCCTTGTCGCACTTCACACGCCAGAAGGACTCCGTCCGCCTCTGCCAGCTCCAGTATTCCTTGGGGAAAATCTATGCCGGCAGGTATGCCTTCCTGCGGGCCAACGGCTCTTACAACCAGGCGGAAAGGTTCGCCGGGAGAAATCTCGGCATGCTGTTTGACATCAAAGTCGGCGAAGCGTCCATCTATCATTTCAAGATGATGTACGGCATGGAGAAAAAATGCCTGGAGCAGGCGCTCGACATAGCCAACGAGCTGGACGACTCCACGCTCATCGCCGAGGCGCTGCATGAGCTTGCCGAACTCCGCATCGCTGAAAAGAACTACGAGAGCGCCGGCAGACGCCTGTCCAAGGCGCTCAGCATCCTGCCGCAGCAGAACACCCTCGCCCGGGCGGAATACAACAAGGACCTGGGGCGGGTCTGCCTGGCCACGGAGCGGCTGGACTCGGCCCTGTCGTATGCGGACATCGCCCTGCAAAACGGGCAATCGACGGAATTCGAGCAGACTTGCAACATCCTGAAGGGCAACATCTACCTGAAGATGCACCGCCTCAAGGACGCCGAACGGCTGTTTCTGAAGGACATCGACAGGCTCTCCTTGAGAGAAAAGCAGGACGTCTACCACAAGATATCCCTGCTCAAGAAAGAAGAAAACGACTTCCGGGCGGCCTGCGAGTATGCCGAAAAGAGCATCGCGTGCCGCGACTCCCTGGAGGCTGACAACAAAGCCGGATACATCAGCAACATGAACGCCTTCCAGGAGCACGAACGCCAGCAGCGGCGGATAGCCCGGATGAACCTGGAGCTTTCGGAGCAGGAGCTTTCCTACTACAGGCTGGCCATCCTCCTGTCGCTGACGCTGTTTCTGGGAGTCTCCGTCGTCTTCCGCATCAAGCAGGCCAAGAAGAAAGTGGAGGTGTCCCTCAAGGAGAAGGAACTGGACATGGTCCGGCTCCAGAACAGCCAGTGGGAGACCGAGATAAAATACCTCAAGGAAAAGCATGACCGCGAGGCCATCGAAATCGAATCGCTCAACCAGAGCGTCGAGTACTACAAGCGGCTGAACGCCCTGACGGTCCCGATTCTGATGAAGAGCCAGAACTCGCAGGGGGCCATGCACCTGAAGAAGGAGGAATGGGACATCATCATGCAGAATACGGATGCCTGTTTCAATGACTTCACCCTGCGCCTGAAGGACACGTACCCGCAGCTCACGCTCGAAGAGGTGCGTTTCGCCTGCCTGCTGAAGATGGAGTTCTCGCTCTCCCTGCTTTCGGAAGTGTACCACATCGCCAAGGGCAGCATTTCGAGAAAGAAAATGCGCCTGAAAGAGAAAATGCAAATCGAGAATATGACCCTGGACGATTTCATAAAACAGTTTTAAAAGGTTACCAGGAAGGCTGAATGCTGCCTGTGAAGGTAGGTTCGCGTTTTTTTCACGATACGCTTGTCCCTGCGGGGGCAGGCGTATCTTTTTTCCCTCCCCTCCCCGGGCGGCGGACCTAAGTGTACATCCGCAAAAGACGGAAACAGCTGTCTGACAGCGGTATAGTCCGAGCAGAATGTACATCTCCGGCAGAGTCTTTCCCGCAGATGAATCCGTATCTTCGCACTCGATATATAATTATGATATAGCCTTATGACAAAATCGTTGTTTCACACACTCTCCGCGGCCTGGAGCCTGCTCGTCTGGTCCATCCTCATCAGCTCATGCACAGACGACTTGAAGTCTTCGCAAACCACCGACCGCATCCGCTTCACATCTGCCATCGACAACACCTGGACTTCCCTCGCCACAGACGGCGGGGAGGGCACGCGCTCTGCTGTCTCGGCTCTCCGGACAGAGGGCACGCCGCTCTACCTGCACACGCTCTACACCGACAGCATCCAGCCCCCGTCGGCTGAAAATGCGGGCGACAGTGTCCCGGTGACCCGGTCCGCCCCGAGGGACATCGCCTCCATGTACGGGACGTTCGGCGTGTCAGCCTATGCCTACCAAAGGACGTGGGACAACACCGGTACGCCAAACTACATGAACGACGTGGCGGTCAGCAAGAGCGGCAACGCCTGGACTCCCTCCGCCGGCTCCTACTACTGGCCGGGGGCATCCTACACCATGAGGTTCTATGCCTATGCCCCCAAGGGCAACTCCGCCTACACCTTCTCCACGAGCGGCATCCCGACCCTCACCTGCGCCATCCCCTCGGACGTCGCCGGACAGCAGGACCTGCTGGTGGCCGCCTCGGGAGCAGTCAGCGGGGGAAACAACGAAGCCATCGGCCTGACCTTCCGCCACACGCTGACCGCCGTGAAGTTCGTCTGCGGCAGCGACATGAAAGCGGGCACTGTCAAGAGCGTGACGCTCAAGGGCGTCTACGCCACAGGAACGTACAATCTGGAGACTGCGGCCTGGAGCGACGTCCGCACCCCGAAGAACTTTTCCCAGACGCTGGACGCCGCGACCGAGGGGACGGAAGGCTCGGCCCTCACCAGCGCGGCACAGACCTTCATGATGCTCCCCCAGACCCTGCCGGACACGGCGAAAATCGAAATCGTGTTTGACGACGGACAGGCGGAGCACACCCTCACCGGAGCTATCGGGAAACAGGTGTGGCCGATGGGAAAGACCGTGACCTACAAAATCTCCACCTCGTCCATCAACTGGGAATACACGCTGTCCGTCACGGGAACGGAGCATTTCACCCATGACGGCGGGACCAACTCCTACCAGATCACCAGCTACCGCACCAACAGCATCAAAGGCACGAAAGAGCCTGCGCCATGGACGGCCGAGTTTTCCACCGACGGGCAGAACTGGACCACCCGCAAGCCGGACTGGGTCACGGCATTCACCGCCAACGGCAACGGAAGCCTCGAGGCCTCTTCCTATGACGCCACGCTCAGCAGCACGGAGGGCATCACGAGCAACGCACACACCGACATCCTGAGAAAGGCCCGACCACGCGGCTCGGCATCCGCCCCGTATGACCTCTCGACGGGAGGGTCGGGCGACCTCTCGCTCAGAAACACGGCCAACTGCTATGTGGTCAATGCCCCCGGATGGTATTCCTTCCCGCTCGTCTATGGCAATGCCGTGAAAGACGGGAAGACCAATGAAGCGGCATACATCTCTCCCCGGACAGGTCGGTACTTCCTCACGAACTTCATCAATCACCTGGGCAATGACATCACCGACCCCTATATCAACAACAATGCGGACTGCACCGTTTCCCAAGCGGAACTGGTGTGGCAGGACGCAAAAGACCTCGTGGGAAACATCACCTACGAAGGCAGCGGGCCGCAGGCATACATAAAATTCTATGTAGACCCCTCGTCCATCTGCCAGGGCAATGCGCTGATTGCAGCAAAAAACGCGAACGACACGATTGTATGGTCATGGCACATCTGGGTGACCGATGAAGACCTGACAAAGACGCTGGCCATCACGAACCACACCCCCAAGACCTATCAGCTCATGCCCGTCTACGTAGGTTTCTGCGAAGGAGACCGCACGACCTACCCGCAGCGTTCATGCTTCGTCCGGATCAAGACGAAAGGCGGCGACCAGACATTCGAGCTAATCCAGGACATGGACACCTTCGTGCCCAGCAATGCACCCTACTACCAGGGCGGACGCAAAGACCCGTTCACCCCGAGCAACGGATATGTAAAGGAGTACAAGACACTGTATGATGCTTCGGGAAAGGCTTACACGTCTGCTCCCGAAATGGACGATTTCTCAGGAAACAAGGTCTCCGGCACAACGATTCGCGCCAAAAAGAACATCGCCATAAGCATACAGCGACCTACCACCATGCAAAAAAGGACACGCAGGGGATTCTCAAGCTATGCGAACCTATGGGATGCGACGCAGGACATACAGTATGACAAATATACACCTATCGTAGACCAGACCGTCGTCAAAACCATTTATGACCCTTGTCCCCCGGGCTTTTGCCTTCCTCCTGCCATCCTGTTTTCAGGTATGTCGATTAGCAATCAGTTTACCAAAGTCTCGACTAAGGTTTCCGACGTGGCAGACCTGAACGCACTGTATCCGAGTGCCCACGGAGTCACCATCTACGGAGGCCTGAACAAGACAGGAGACAAGATATTCAATCCGGCTCTGGGAGCAATCGAAAGCACGAACAATTACCAGTTGCTCTATCTGGACGAGGAGGCCGACTTGTGGACTGCGACCGGCGGAAGCAACAGAAATTACGTCTTCTGGTCGTTCACGACAAATCAGGTAATCCACGTCGGTTCATCCCCTAAGGATTCAGGCCTTCCGGTACGCGGCATCAAGGAGCAATAATCCCCTCCATGCTGCATGCCGATGTAGGGACACGGCCCGTGTGGCCGAACTCACATCCGGACTGGAAATGAGCGTTGTGCATGCCGGACGCACGGACCGTGCGTCCCTACAAGTAAACCATACCTTCCTTTCCGTCCGTACACGGAGTCCTATCCGTTCTCGCCTACCCTCCTTTCCGTGGTCGGGCGGTGTGAAGGGACCACCCGGGCACAAAGCAGACGATTGATTTCCTATCCGCAGCTTAGAATCTGTCTGGAATTTATCGTGTGATGATTGGAGATGAGTTTGTGAGTGATGATACATCCTGCCCCGCATGCACACGCTGCGGGATGCCCCCTCAAGGACCGGCCCGCAGGATAAATTTGTCCCAAAACAACTCTTTATTGATAGCTTTATTGCACTCATTACATTTTTGTACATCCTATAGAAACGTTTTATCACTATGAATCAACACATTAACCCATAAGACTTGTACATGGAAGAAAAGGCCATACATCCTTACTTACCCCTACATTTGCACCCAGAATCAAGAAAGCATGACAACCAACTGATATGATTAGATTGAAAATAGGAATTGTACTGTGCATATTGTCCGTCGGCGCCCTCACTTCATGGGCACATGGCATCACGCCCCTTGACACCCTCCGTATCCCCATAAGTGTCGAGGTCTTCTACCGGCAGGGATACGCCCAGTTCGACTCCACCTATCAAAACAACCGCGAAAAGCTGGACTGCCTGCTGGAAATCTTACATAAGCTCTCATCCGACAGCACATGTCGTCTCGACCGCTTCAGCATCGTCTCCGGAGCATCGCCCGAAGGCAACACGACGCTGAACAAGAGCCTGTCAAAAGACCGCTCGCGATACGTCGGCGACTACCTCTGCCGCCGCATCCCCGCTTGGCAGGCTTCCCTGCTCAGGGAGTCATACGTCGGCATCGACTGGGACCGGCTCCGGCTTCAGGTCGCACAGTCCGACATGCCCGGCAAGGAAGATGTGATGCACATCCTGAGCAACACCCCCGAATGGGTCATCCGGGATGGCGTCGTGGTCGACAGCCGCAAAAGGCAGCTGATGATGCTCCGCCAAGGCGATTGCTGGCGCTACATGGAACAGCATTTCTTCCCCGGCCTGCGCCGCTCGCTCGTGGAAGTGTCCTACATCCTCCTGCCGCAGATGCCCGAGCCGGACTACACCCCCGACGTCGAAACCGAAGAAGTCCCGCAGGCCGAGCGCATCGATTGCGTTCCCATGCCCGAGATGACATCGGAAAGCGAACCGGCGACGCAGGCACAGCCGTCAGCACCCTTCTATATGGCCGTCAAGACCAACCTGCTCTATGACGCCTTCCTCGTCCCCAATGTCGGCCTGGAGTTCTATCTGGGCAAAGGCTTCTCCGCAAGCGGCAACTGGATGTACGCCTGGTGAAAAAGCGACAAGCGACACCGCTACTGGCGAATCTACGGCGGCGAACTGGCCCTGCGGAAATACTTCGGCCGGCCTGAAGGAGGCAGCCCGCTCAGCGGACACCACGTGGGAGTCTACGGCCAACTGTTCACCTACGACTTCGAGACCGGAGGACGGGGATACATGGGCGGCAAACCCGGCGGCACGCTGTGGGAGAAGATGAACTACGCCGCCGGACTGGAGTATGGCTACTCGCTGCCCATCGCCAACCGGCTCAACCTCGACTTCGCCATCGGAGTGGGCTATTGGGGCGGGACCTACTACGAATACCTGCCCATCGACGACTGCTATGTCTGGCAGGCGACCAAGCAACACAAATGGTTCGGTCCGACCAAAGCCGAAATCACACTTGTATGGCTCCTCGGCCGCGGGCACCACAATCAGAAGAAAGGAGACAAGCGATGAAAAAAAGCATATTTCTACCCCTGGCCATGCTGCTCTGTCTGCTGGCCGCATGCGAACACAAGGACCTCTGCTACGACCACACACATACGGCCGAAGTCAAGGTCGTGTTCGACTGGAGACATGCTCCGGAAGCCCAGCCCTCGTCCATGAGGCTCTACCTCTATCCGGCCGACGGAGGCAAGATGCTCCCCTACGAGTTCGCCGGGCGGAACGGCGGAGTCATCACCATCCCGGGAGGCTCCTACCGCGCCCTCTGCATCAACAACGACGCCGAATCCGTCATCTACACCGGACCGGAGACCTTCGAAGGATTTGAGGCTTCCACCACCAACTCCACGAAGACAGGCTACCCCCGGACCGTACGGGGCTATGCGGACCCGGAGACAGAGAGCCTGCACCGCTCGCCGGAAATGCTCTGGACGGACCGCAGAGACGACATCCACATCGTCCTCGGGGTAAAAGACCAGACCATCACGCTCTATCCGGACACCTCCGTATGCCTCTACACGGTCGAAATCCGCAATGCGAAAAACCTGAAGGACCTCTCCCCCTTCGCCATAAGCGGGTCGCTCACCGGACTCTCGGAAGGATTCCTGGTCGGCAGGAACAAGCTCGACGACAACCTGACGACTGTCCCCTTCGAGGCGCAACACGACCAGGTGTCGACCATCAAAGCCAGCTTCCTGGGCTTCGGACACAAACGGGACACCAACCTGAAACACTGGCTGTTCATCTATGTCAGAATGCCTGACGGGAAGAACTACTACCACACGTATGACGTGACAGACCAGCTGCTCCGGGCGACGGACAAGCATCACGTGCACATCCTGCTCGACGGCCTGCCCCTGCCCAAACCCATCGAAAACGGAAACGGGCTGCAGCCGAAGGTGGACGACTGGGAAGAAGTCATCGTCGACATCCCGATGTAAGGAAACAAGTGAAAGAGACCATTCATATATATATTAGTTTTTTAAATAAATATCTTGTAAACCAACTAATCAAATCAATTATGAAACGAAAATGTATCTTAGGGCTTGCAGGACTCATGGTTCTGGGAGCATGCACCAACGATGAGGTAATCGACGTAAAGCAGACAGGAAGCATTGACCTGCGTCCGCTCATCGAGAACTCCACCCGTGCAACAGCGACGACTGTCGCAAACCTCGGGTCTTTCAAAGTCGACGTGCTCAAAGGCACCGAGACCTACGGGGCTATGACCGTCACAGGCAGCGACAACGGCACAAAATGGACTACGTCGCCTCTGACCTACTGGCCTTCTGACGCCAGCCAGCAGCTGGACTTCTATGCCTACGCACCGACCACAACCACCGGCGTGACCATCGACAACACAGGCAAGAAAATCACGTCATACACCCCCTCCACGACCGTTGCTGACCAAAAAGACCTGGTCATCGCCTACAACACCGGCACCAAGACGGCCAACGAAGCCAGCGGAGTCCCCTTGCTCTTCAAGCATGCACTCTCACAAATCGAAGTGAGAGCCAAATGTGCGAACGCCAACATGAAAGTGGAAATCATCGGTGTGAAAGTCGTCAGCGTGGCTAAAGACGGTACATTCACCTTCCCCACAGCCACGACTGAAAGCGGCCAAGGCAAGGAACTCGCCCGCACACTGTGGGCACCGGGTTCGGAGAAAATCGCTTACATGGTGAAAAACTCAGCCCCTGTGGAGCTGAACGCCACAGCACAATCCCTGATGCCCTCCACAAGCGGTACGTTCATGCTCATCCCGCAAGCGATTACTCCATGGAACAAACAGAACAATGCAACGACAGCAGGCAGCTACATCTCCGTGCTGTGCCGCATCTCCAACGTCAGCGGAGACAATGAGACCCTAATCTTCCCGACTACAGCCGGCAAGTATGGCTTCTCTGCTGTCGCAATCGGTACGACGGACAACGACAAGACCTGGGAACCCGGCAAGAAGTATATCTATACCCTGGAATTCTTCGGTACTGACAGCGGCGGTGGTCGTTTCGACCCGGATCCGACAGTGCCCGATGGCGGAGGTGGAGATACGGACGTAGACACGACCGACCCGAAAGACGGCGGCAAGGAAATCCTCAAGCCCATCACCTTCACTGTTGACGTAGAAGACTGGACGGAAATGCCTGTTGACTTGAACATGTAATATCCCGGACACAAACTTATACATCTGTAGCCTGACCTGTGAAAGGCCGACAAGATGTCTTTATGAATACCAAACCACTAAAAAACGAAAGGGGCTGTGCCGATTCCGGCATGGCCCTCTTTCTTTGAAAATGAAGAATGAAGAATGATGAATGAAGAATTGCCTTGCGGCGTATAAGACTATATGCACTCTTCATTCTTCACTCTTCATTCTTCACTCTTCATTCTTCATTCTTCATTCTTCACTCTTCATTCTTCACTCTTCATTCTTCACTCTTCATTCTTCATTTTAAAAAACCATCCTCACCACGCCTTCGGCAGCCAACACGAGGAGGATGTAGCGCAGGAGCTTGCCCAGCGTCATGGAAAACAGCGTGACAGGCAGGCTGGCACGCATCAGGCCGAGCACGATGGCGATGCCGTCGCCGATGACAGGCAGGAAGGAGAAGAATGCCATCCAGGCGCCGCGGCCACGGATGAACCGCTCCGCCCGGGCCAGCTTCTCAGGCTTCACCTTCAGCCAGCGTTCGACATACTCCATCTTACCCAGATGGCCTATCCAGTAGCACGTCATCGAACCGGCCGTGTTGCCCAGCGTGGCGGACAGGATGGTCAGCACGGGGTTCAGCCCCATCTGCACGAAGGCCACCAGCAGAGCCTCGGAGCTGAAAGGCAGGATGCTCCCCGCCAGGAAAGAGGCCAGGAACATGCCGATGTAGCCATAGTCTAAGAGAAATTGGAGAGCTGTGTCCATAGATTGAAAACATAGAACGCCGACAGGACGACGAGCACGACGATGAGCGCGACAAGGCTGCGGCGGTCGCGGTTGACGGCAAAATAATGGCCCGCCAGCAGGCTGCTGCACGGCAGCATCGCGCCGAGGAGGGCGGCGTAGTGTTGCGGTTGGAGGAGGAGGAAGAGCAGGCACAGGGCCTCAACCGTCATGACATAGTAGAGCTGGATGCGCGTGCGTATCTTGTCCGCATAGCTGCTGCCCGCATAGAGCACGCAGCTCCAGAGCGTCAGGGCGGCAAGCACGCCCAAGTTGGCCCAATGCACGGGCGTGAGGCAGGCATAGCTGACCGGAAGGAACCTGACGGCAGCACGCAGCGGGGCATAAAACACCTCCATGTCGCCCACGGCACAGGCATAGCCCAGCATCAGCCAGTGGGGGAGCGCAGCGCCGATGAGCGCGGCGAAAAACGTGCGCCACGTCACATTGTGAAACCACGCCTGCATCACCAGCAGGAAGGGCAGCAGGAGCAACATCGGGGGAAAGGCCAGCGTCCCCAGCCCGAAGAAGAAGAAACCCTGGCAGACCAGCCCCACGGGGTCGACGTGCTGGTAGGTGTGGAAAAGCGAGAGTAACATGGCCAGCAGGCAACAGCCGACCACGCCGCCCGCCTGCAGGGTGTGGGGCAACAGGCAGGCCGCCAGCAGGGCATAGAGCGAGAGGTGGCACGTCGCCGTCACGCGGATGAGCGCATGGCGCACCGTCAGCCACGCCAGCAGGCACAGCACACCGGCCTGCAACACGTAAGCCGCCAGCCGCCGCGCATACGAAGGCCACCTGCCGGCCACGCCGCTGCCCCAGTCCGCGCCGTCGGGAGCGAGGCCGGGCAGCAGCCACCAGAAGGCGGTCGCAAGCACGACAGCGACGAGAAGCGGGAGGCTCCCCGTCGCCATGCGGTCCTGAAAATACCGGCCGTTCATCGCTGCTTAGAGGTCAAAGCCGATGTCCGAACGGAAATAACGTTTCTCAAACTGGATTTTCTGCGCGTTGCGGAACGAACGTGCCAGGGCGTCGGCCTTGTCCGTGCCGTAGGAGCTGACGGCGATGACACGTCCCCCGGCCGTGACGACCTGTCCGTCCTTCATCGCCGTGCCGGCATGGAAGACGATGCTGTCGTCCACCGCGTCGATGCCCGTGATGGGATAGCCCTTCCCGTAAGCCTCGGGGTATCCGCCCGACACGAGCATGACACACACGGCCGAACGGGGGTCAATCTCAAGCGTGCGTGCGGCCAGGTCGCCCTCGGCCACGCCCTCAAGCAGGTCGACGAGGTCGCTCTTGATGCGCAGCATGACGCTCTCCGTCTCGGGGTCGCCCATGCGCACGTTGTATTCGATGACCATCGGTTCGCCCTTCACGTTGATAAGTCCGAAGAAGATGAAGCCCTTGTAGTCGATACCCTCGGCGGCAAGTCCCTCGACGGTCGGGCGAATGATGCGGTCTTCCACCTTCTGCATCCACGCACGGTCAGCGAAGGGGACGGGCGAGACGGAGCCCATGCCGCCCGTGTTCAGGCCGCGGTCGCCCTCGCCGATGCGCTTGTAGTCTTTCGCCTCGGGGAGTATCTTGTAGTCGCGTCCGTCGGTGAGCACGAACACCGAGCATTCGATGCCGCTCAGGAATTCCTCGATGACCACCTTGGCCGAGGCCGTGCCGAACATGCCGCCCAACATCTCGCGCAGTTCGCGGCGGGCCTCGTCGAGCGTCGGCAGGATGAGCACGCCCTTGCCCGCACAGAGTCCGTCAGCCTTGAGGACATAGGGCGCTTCGAGCGTCTCGAGGAAAGCCAGTCCCTCGTCGAGCGTCTCGGCGGTGAAGCTGCGGTAGCGTGCCGTCGGAATGCCGTGGCGCTCCATGAATCCCTTGGCAAACTCCTTGCTGCCTTCGAGCACCGCGCCAGCCCGCGACGGGCCGATGACGGGTACGGAAGCCAGCTCGGGGTCGGCCTTGAAATAGTCGTAGATGCCCTTCACCAGGGGGTCTTCCGGTCCGACGACGACCATGTCGACACCCTGTTCGAGCACGAAACGGCGGATGCCGTCGAAGTCGTCAGCCTTGAGGGGCACGTTTTCACCCACGCGGGCCGTGCCGGCATTTCCCGGGGCGATATAGAGCTTTTCGATTTTAGGACTTTGAGCAATCTTCCAGGCCAGCGCATGTTCGCGTCCGCCTGAACCGAGCAATAAGAGTTTCATAGTAAGTATTCATTTGATTTCTGCCTGCAAAATTATTCCATCTCGCGCAGACCTACAAATTTTCCAGCCTTCCTCTGCGCTCCTGCCGGGCCTCTATCCCGTCCGCGGACGGAAAGGAAGGCGTGGTCGGTATGCACGATGCCCGTTCCTAATCCGATGTGAGCTCGGACACACGAACCGTGTATCCCTACACAGGCATACACAAAGATTTTGGGAGCATTTCTTTCCATAAAAAAACGTAGGAATGCACGGTCTGTACATTCCTACGTCTCATTTCGATATATCGCTTGCGGCTTACTTCAGATGGTCTTCAAAATAGCGCGTGATGTGTTCGTGCAGGTGCACGCGGTCACGGCCGACCATGTTGTGTCCCTGTCCGGGGTAGACGAAGAAGTCGGGGTGTGTGCCGGCGTCGATGCAAGCACGCAGGAACGACAGGGAGTGTTGCGGGACGCACGTGGGGTCGTTGCCGCCGATGATGATTTCCAGACGGCCTTTCAGACGGCCGGCGCGTTGTTTCAGGTCGGCGTTCTTGTAACCCTCAGGGTTGGCCTCGGGGGTGTCCATGTAGCGTTCGCCGTACATCACTTCATAGTATTTCCAGTCGATGACGGGGCCTCCGGCCACGGCTGCCTTGAACACGTCGGGATGGGTCAGCATGAGGTTGGTCGTCATGAAGCCGCCGAAGCTCCAGCCGTGTACGCCCAGTCGGGAAGTGTCGACGTAAGGCAGGCTCTTGAGCAGTTCGACGCCCTTCATCTGGTCTTTCACCTCCTCCGTGCCGAGCTGGCGGAAGGTGCAGTTCTCGAAGGCCAGCCCGCGGTTGGAGCTGCCGCGGTTGTCGATGGTGAGCATGACGTAGCCTTGCTGCGCCATGTAGATGTCCCAGCCGCGCGCTGCGTAGCGGAAATTGTTCTGGAGCATCTGAGCGTGCGGGCCTCCGTAGACGTAAATGATGGCGGGGTATTTCTTGGCCGGGTCGAAGTCGACGGGCTTGATGATGCGGTAGTAGAGGTCGGTCTCGCCGTCGGCAGCCTTGATGGTGCCGGTCTCGATGTCGGGCACACGGAAACCTTTCCAGGGGTCGTCGGCCGTGAAGAGGCATTTCGTCACCTTGTTGCCGGCTGTGGCGATGAGGTCGATGCGGCGCGGCACGTCAGGCGTGGAGTAGTTGTCGATGAGGTAATTGCCATCGGACGAGAGTTGCACGCTGTGGACGCCCTCACTGTTTCCCACGGGACGGCGGCGTGCGGTCTTCACGTTGACGGCATAGGTGTTGGTCTGCATGGGCGAGATTTCGGTGCTGGTGATGTAGACCTCTTTCTTCTTCTCGTTGAAGCCGACGATGCTCTGCACGAGCCAGTCGCCCTCGGTGAGCTGCGTGACGCGGAAGCTCTCCTTGTAGGTGCCGCCGTTGGCGCTCTGTTCCACTTTCGGGGCTACGGGCGAGGAGGTGTCGAAGAGGTAGAGATGGTTGTACCCGTCGCGCTGGCTCTGGTAGATGAACTTCGTGTCATCCCAGGGCAGGAAGGTGAGGGGGAATTGCGGTTCGACGTATTTCGGGTGCATTTCCTCGTAGATGACGGCCTCGCGCTTGCCTGTCGCGGCGTCGTAGCGCACGAGCTGGACGTAGTTCTGGTCGCGGTTGAGCTCTATCATGTAGACCTTCTGTTCGTCGGGCGACCAGCTGATGTTGGTGAAGTAACGGTCGGTGGGGTCGCCGGCGTCGAGGTAGACGGTCTTTCCGGAGGCGAGGTCATAGACGCCCACGGTCACCTTGTGGCTGGTCATGCCGGCCATGGGATACTTGTCGGGGACAAGGGTGGCGATGCGGGTGTCGACGTCCACCTGCGGATAGTCGGTCACCATGCTCTGGTCCATGCGGTAGAAGGCCAGGCGTGCGCCGCGGGGGCTCCAGAAGGTGCCTTTCATGATGCCGAACTCGTTGCGGTGGACGGCCTGCCCGTAGACGAGGTCATGGTCGGCGGGCGCTGTCGCAGGGTCGGCAAATTCGGGGCTGAGGGAGATGATGTCCGAAGCCTTGGCCGAGGGGCTGACGAAGAGCTGGTCGCCCACGGTGTAGGCAGCCGAGCGTCCGCCGGGAGCCATGTCGAGATTGGCCGCCCCCTTGCCCAGGGCCACGAGATGGTCCACCTGGCGGTATTCGAAGTTGTAATAAATCATGTAGTCCTGCGAACGGAAACGCACGATGGGGCGGTCGGGTTCGGGGAAACTGATGTCGTAGAGGCTGTAGATGCGCGGCAGCTTCGCCCCGGTGTAGGACAGGAGTCCTTCGTTGATGTCATAGAGGGTGAAGAGGAGGGTCTCCTTGCCGTTGCGCGGATTGACAGTCTTCACTTCCTCCGCATCGGGGACGATGCAGCGGTCGCCCCACCACTGTACGCCGTAGAGGTTCTTGATGGAGCAGTTGTAATAGTTGCTTCCGCCGGGGATAAGGTCGTCGAGCGTGAAGCTTTTCAGTTCTTGTGCCATGGTAATGACTGCTGACAGCAGCATGAGCGCCAGCGAGAGGTTAATCTTTTTTCTCATAACGTTTAGGTTTTTTCTCTGTGTCGAATGACTTTCTTCGGTTGGAATACGGACGCTTGCCGTCGCGGCGTTCGTCGTCGCGTCCGTAGCGCGGGCGGGCGTTGCGGGGTTTTCCCGTGCGGTCGTCGCGGCGGGGGCGGCGTTCGGCTGTCTTCTCCGGGCGCGTCGTCTTGAACTCTCCGGCATTGGTCTCCATGTAGTCCCTGAAGCTGCCGCTGAAGAGCTGGTATTTGCGGAACTGGCAGGCCAATGCGCCGTTGAACAGCTCGATTTTCTCCGAGGCCTTCAGCCCGATCTGGTCGAAGCACTCGTCGCGGTAGCTCAATATCCAGGCCACATTGCCCGTGAAAGCGTGTTTGAGGCGTTCGCCGATGGACTTGTAGAGCCCCAGGAGGTCGTCCGTGGAAATGCGTTCGCCGTAGGGCGGATTGGTAATCATGATGGCAGGCCCGGCCGGCTGGGTGAATTCCTCGAAGGGACGCACCTGGAGGATGATGTCTTTCGACAGTCCGGCCGCCTTCACGTTGCGCGTGGCGATTTCGTTGGCATGGCGATTGATGTCGTAACCGTATATCTTGTGGGTGAACTCGCGCTCCTGGGAGTCGTCGTCATAGACCTTGTCGAAGAGTTCGCGGTCGAAATCGCGCCACTTCTCGAAAGCATATTCCTTGCGGAAGACGCCGGGGGCGATGTTGCGCGCGATGAGGGCCGCCTCGATGGGGATGGTGCCCGAGCCGCACATGGGGTCGATGAGGTCGCACTCGCCGTGCCAACCGGTCATCAGAATCATGCCGGCGGCCAGCACTTCGTTGAGCGGCGCCTCGACGGCTTCCTGGCGGTAGCCGCGGCGGTGGAGCGACTCGCCCGAGCTGTCGAGCGAGAGGGTGCACTGATTCTGTGCAATATGAATGTTGAGGGAAAGGTCGGGATTGTTGATGCGCACCGACGGACGCTTGCCGGTCTTCTCGCGGAAGTAGTCGACGATGGCGTCCTTCACGCGATAGGCTACAAACTTCGAATGGCGGAACTCGTCGGAGAACACCACGGCGTCGACGGCGAAACTGTTGTCAGGCGTGAGGTAGTCTTCCCATGCCATGCTCTTGACGACATCATACACCTCGTCGGCCGTGTCGGCCTTAAAATGCTTGATGGGCTTGAGGATGCGGATGGCCGTACGCAGGGCGAAATTGGCCCGGTACATCATCTCCTTGTCACCCGTGAATGACACCATTCGTCTTCCTATTTCTACATTGTTGGCCCCCAGTTGGGTCAATTCTTTGGCCAGGACTTCTTCCAGTCCTTGAAATGTTTTGGCTATCAGCTCAAATTCTTGCATACAAATATATCATAAGGTACATTTACGAGGGTGCAAAGTAACAGAAAATCTGCCATTTGGTCAAAGCTTCTCCGTTCCTTTTCATCATTCTGTGGAAGAAGCCGGCTCACAATTGCCCGACGACGTCCGGGGCGAGCCCCGTGGCCTGCGCGATGGCTTCCGTCGCCAGCCCCATCTGTTTAAGATTGCGAGCGATCTCAAGCTGCTTACGGCGTTCGCCTTCGGCACGACTTTCAGCAAATCCTTCAGCACGACCTTCGGCAAATCCTTTTTGTCGCTCAAATGCCATGATAGCCAAGCGGTCACGGTAGACCTTGATGCTTTCGTCGTATTTCATGCGATCTTCCTTGCTCAGGGCGGAAATGTCGGAAATCTGTTCCAGCTTCTGGATAACATCGCAATCCGTGAGAGGCAATCGTCGTAAAGTTTCCATATTTCTTCAGTATATAAGGAAGGTATTACAAAGCCTCAATGGTTTCCGCCGTGAGCCCCGTGGCCTGCGCGATGGCTTCCGTCGCCAATCCCATCTGTTTGAGGTTGCGAGCTACTTCCAGCTTGCCTTCGGCACGGCCTTCGGCCTGTCCTTTTTGTCGCTCAAATGCCATGATGGCCAGTTTGTCGCGGT
>OIWT01000803.1_pt1 | contig 41870 bp, 52 predicted proteins | sample 1587701 | NCBI WGS metagenome assembly OIWT01 (sample SAMEA3888904, study PRJEB22519) | human gut metagenome | biome: human gut; feature: human-associated habitat; material: faeces | place: Denmark | collected 2009 | reverse complement strand
GAAAACGCACCTTCAGAGCGAGATCGGCGACCTCCACATCGGAGAAGGTCCTACACGCAATTAGCTTCACTCTGCGAGGAATGAAACAATGGCAAGGTGAAAACGAATAGAAATAGACTTACCATTTACCGAAAAGCTTGATTTCAGCGACAGCAGCCATGTTAGTGAATTCAAGTGGATGTTTCTGTTTTACGAGAGAGAGAAGGCGAGAGACCCGGGGGTAATCCATCCTCGGCAACACACGGGGTCTTTCTTCCTTTGTACCCCTCCGCATTTCGGAATCCCGCTCAAATGCGCTATTGAAGCGCTCTTTTGGTAGGAAAACCATCGAATTCAATTGAGAAGGGGATTGGTGTACACACTGTTTGTACTGAGGAATGACATCTACGGAGGTTCGTATTTCGAAAGGGTCGTAAAAATCAGAATGAACAAGTGCGCTGCTGCCAATACATAGAGTCCATTTGCAGAGAAATGGGTAGGACAGCCATGGATCCTTTATCCTAAGAACAGCAGGGAGATTTGTACATTACAAAGGAAGTACAAGAAGAAGATGCATGCAGCTCATGTGTAGGCAGTCACGGCCCTCCAGGAAGGCGTGTTGTCCTATATCCGTACTTCCTATCGCTTTGGATGAACATACAGAAACGTTCGCGAGTGATTTGGAGTGTTTTGCTCACCATGCGGGAAGAGACAAAGTGACGTCGCTGGACGTTGTGTACTGTTCTACAAAGGAGGAGAAGCTGGTAGATTGTGCCAGAGGTCTTGTGTCGTAGAATCAGCACATGGTGGAGTTCGTAACGCGTCGCAAACACGATTCTTTTCTTTATTGCAACAAACAGAAAGGGGCGAGCTTATTGAGAGACAGGCATCTTCTTGGAGCGCTTCTTAGCGGAAATGACCACAATCACCACAATGATGACGATGATGATGGTACCCACAATCGCAATGATGATTCCGGGAGTGTTCGACTCGGGGGCCCAACCGCTGCAGCCGTCGTCGCTCTTGTTCGAGAGGGCATAGCCATTGATGCTGAAGTCCTTGCCGTCCTTGTTCAGAACGAGGACGTCCGTGACCTCCGCTCCAGCGCCGTAAGTCGCCTTCAGAGCCGCAATAGGGTTCTCACTGCCCTCAGGGACCGTACAAGCATCCAGCTCCCTACAGATGAGCAGAGCAGAGAGATGCGAACTCGGAGGTGTAGAACTTGTTGTCCTCAATAGCGAAGGAGCAGGTCAGCTGGACGTTGTCGATCGTGCTACCCACCATCGCGATTTCGAGCGAAGTGGTCTTTCCCTTGACGGTAACGGTGCCCTCATCATTGTCGCGGGAAGTCACATCCGCGTTGTATCTGTAGCTGTAAAGAGAGGAAGCAGAGCAGTCGTTGCCACCAAACACCTCAACCGTCTTCAAGTACTTGGTAAACATTAGCTTGCGAGCACCGTAAAATACAGCGTGCTGCTTTTCGCCTAACAATCACGAGAAACAAACGGTACTACCCTTGGTCGCGCTGCAAGCGCCTTCATAAGTACCGCACACTATGTGTTATTTACGGGAACAGAGACTACCGTAGAAGTCATACATAAAATCGTCCGTCGCCAGAGGAGTCGCCCGAAGAAGAGAGCAGCTCACCGATGAAATGAGAAGCGCAGCTAAAAGGATGGTATTCATTGTTTTTATGCATAGTGTTTCTCTGATGGGGGCTGGGACGGAAGGGTCTATAGACAGACGCGGATGAAGAGTATTAACCCCACTATTGTTAGGAGTCTCTTGATTGCTCAGCCCAAATGGGGGTTATTCCACGTGCACTGCATTGTAATCATCACGGTATTGAGTTTGGATGGATAGCGGGCATTCATCCAGATCATGCCAATTCTCCTTGTTTTCCCCAATTTCCGTTCCCTCCATCTTCACAACGCGTTGCGATGTTGAAAACAGCCCACCACGGCTCCATTCTGAAATGAGTGAAACGCCCACAAGAACCATCTCCACAGTTTTTGGTCCAATTTGCAAATGTTCGCTGTTACGGAGAGCAACTACGAGGTGCGAAGCGACGGGAGTGGACGTCATCGCTAGAGTCTCGCTCTGAAGGCTTCTTGCCGCTTCCTTGGTAAGGAGGAGTCTGCGTATGCTGGTATGTGCACTCTCCCCGAACTGCTCACGGTGTAGACTACGCCACGCTTCTTGCGGAGAACAGTGCGATTGGAGCATTGCGCTTAGGACGTAGACGTTTCCGAAACGGAGAAGGCCGCGATTGACAACGCGGTTGCCTACCTGAAGAAGGAGTGCGCTACTCCTCTCCTCCAGCATGTTCCTCCGTTTTCTCCTGTTCATGTGTAGAAGAGCCACATTCAGATGTTGCTGACGATGGGCGTGCGCGATTGCCCTGAGCAGGTGGAGGTGTACAACAAGGTCATGGAGGCCGTTCGCAGTGGGATGCAGTGGGGGCCGGTGAAGCGTAGGCTTCGTGGACGCCTGGGAGAACACCCTCAGTGGAGACTACTTCTCTGCGGAGTTTGGTCTGGTGGACATTACCATCTACACCTGCACCTTCAATCTCTTCCGCTTCGTGATGGTCCCCGTGTGGCGCAACCAGTTCCCGAAGATATCCTGTCCAGCGCCTGGCGATCTTCCTTGACCCGCACTTCACCGCCTGGCGCGTGCGCTGCGCGAAGCAGACCTGCATTGCCTCCACCTTCCCCGATAACACGATCGCGGCGACGGTGCGCGAGGGCGATCAGATCGATGTTCGCGCGGACCCGATTCGCGTGGCGAAGCTGGTGAAGGCAGCACAGAAGGATGAGAAGTAGGGCGAGGGCGCGATGCAGAAGAACCTGAACTACAAGAAGGAGGCGAGCCAGCGCCAGCTGGAGAAGATGAAGAAGGCCGCGGCGGCGGAGAAGAAGGAGGAGAAGGTGGAGGTGGTGGAGGTGGTGAAGAAGGTGGAGGGCCCCATCGAGGAGCCGAAAACGGAGGAGGAGAAGAAGCTCTTCCCGATTCTGGACGCGATGGGAATCGAGCATGTCGATGTGGGAGGGAGGAGTGATGCGTAGCACACGGTGTACCACGAGGCTGCGAAGACGGTAGAGGACGTGATCGCCTTCGTGCCGAAGGAGCTGGGCCTGCCCACGAAGAATCTGTTCCTGAAGGCGAAGAAGCCCCACGATGCCAACGACACCGGCCTGTACATGGTGTGCGCTGCCTTCGACACGAAGGTGGACATGAAGCAGCTGACGAGCGTAATGCGCTTCGGAAGAGGATGATGGAGTAGGACCTGAAGTACAAGAGCGGATCGCTGCGCTTTGCGGACGAGGAGCTGCTGAAGTCGATGCTGGGCGTGGCGCAGGGACATCTCTCCCTCTTCGCCAAGATCAACGACGCTGCGAACAAGGTGAAGGTGATCATCGACAAGCGTTTGATGGACGCGGAGAAGGTGCTGCTGCATCCTCTGGTGAATACGGCGTCGACGCAGATCTCCTGCGCGGATTTCAAGAGATTCGCTGACAAATACGCCGCGGGTTATGAGGTGAGGGAGTTTTAAGCTCAGTTTGTTTGTTGCCACATGCTTCTGCTGATATCAGGTGCTCCAATCTGATTGGACGCACAGTCGTTCCTCCTTTTGAAAGAACTGCCACTCATTCTTTTGTTATTTTGTACTATGGCTAACTACGGTGAACTCTTTGGTGATAACCTCCTCTCGAAGGATGGATCTGTGTCTGTTTCTGAATTGACTGGAAAGGTCGTGGGCCTTTACTTCTCGTAAGCGTTCCCCTCAATGAGTAACGGAGTAGTGCGCACTGGTGTCCTCCCTGCAGAATGTTTACGCCCAAGCTGCGCAAGATCTACATGGACTGCCAGAAGCAGGGAAAGGAATTCGAGGTCGTGTTCTGCAGCTGCGACAACTCCGAGACTGAGTTCCAGGAGTACTTCAGCGCGATGCCTTGGAAGGCCATTCCCTTTGAGAGCGCGAAGCGCGAGGAGCTGATGCAGAAGTTCGACGTCCAGGGCATTCCCACCCTGCTGCTCATGGACGAGGCTTCTGGCGTGTATAAGATGAATGGCAGAGAGGCGATTACAAATGCTAACGATTTCCCTTGGAAGAATTAGTCTGTGTTTGTTGCAAACAGGGCTATAGGATGAGTTCGTGCTGTAGTAAAGTCGTCATTGTGCTCGCCTTGTCCTTCACATAGTTGCGGATGTCATCCGCCGTTATCACCATCTTCTCCCTCTCCGCGTTCCACTGCAGCTCTACCCCTCACTCCCTCCACGCGGCAGTACCCATCGTAGCGAGATTCCTCTGCTCCGCCATGGGCAACTCCGTGTCCCGTTTGCTCTTCACATACTCCTGCAACACCGACGTCTCCTTCATTTTCAGGTCCATCATCGGATTGACGCATCGCTTCTTGTACTCCAACGACCGCAAGTCCATCAGCACGTTCCGGCACCACGTCTAGTCCTCACTTCACGCGCCAACTCCAACCGTCAGTGCCTTCTCCATCATCACATCAAATCGCTATATGTCACTCCACACAGCAACAGTCACAGAATCGTATTGGTACCCCTTCTCTCGCACACTTCCGATCTTCACCGGCACAATCTCGCGCTGACTCTCCTTCACGAACGGACCGCGCGATTCCATCGGTGCTGTCTTCGCGTTAATCGCCGCTTTCTCCCTTACCACAGAGATGACCTTCCCCAACTCGCCCCCATCTTTTGAAAGACTGGGCTGGGCGGGTCGTCCCAACGACCGGTTGTGGCTCTGTTGGAGGGAAGCCAGGTTATTGGTCATCATCAACGGCTGGTACTTGGGCATTTCCGCTACCCTTCACTTTTCCCTCCATCCGTACGTCGTTGGGTCAGCGGCGATGGCAGGGTGGGCACCGTCTTCGGCAGGGAAATCATCGGCGGTTTCATCGGCATTCCCGCGGAAAGCATCGCGTTGCCCTGGGGCTGGGAATGCTGCCGATTCGGGGAAACGCCCGGCTGCAAAACTTGGGGGCCCCCCATTCTATTGAATGCCACGTTGGAAGTCTGCACAGCCGAGAGTTTGCGTGGTCGCTTTGCCGAATCGCTTTGGCTGGAGGCGAGCGACGAGTTGGAGGGAGATCGCACGATGTTCCCGCTTTGCTGCATCATGGCGTAATTCGCTCGTTTCATTTGGTGGTTTCGCATCATGGTCTCGTTCTGGAATGTGCTTCCCTGCATCGGCTGACTCCCCGCGGAATTGTACTGCATCGGCATCCGAGGCGAGTACTGCACGGGTGTCTGAATCTGCTGTATGGGCGGCAGGGCGATGGAATTCGTGTTGGGCTGCGGCGACATCGAAAACGACGATGGCTCCTGCTTTATGGATTTCTCGCGCAGATAGACACTGTTCACCCCGTTGTCGTCGCAGCAGATCCAGCAGCCCTACGCCTCAACAGCGAACGGAATGATAACGGAACAGTTCTTCAAGTGAATGATAAACTGCTTCCACTTCTTGCAGGTGCTCATGCAGCCCATTGGGGAGGGGCAGTGCAGCGCGTGCTCGTACTTGCGTCGATACTCCATCGTCGTTCTACTGGGTACGCTCGAACAGCAGACGTACTGGTTACGGCTGCACACAAGGCAGCCCTCTCCCGGATGGTCTCCCTTGAGCATCATGTGTCGGCAAATGGTGATATGGTCTGCGATTTCGTGGAAGTAGCACCTGCCTCCCTCCGCCACGATCTGGCACTTCTTTGACAAATGGTCCACTGCCGATGAGCGCAGCCACCTCCTTCCTACTCAATTGTTTGTTCAAAAAGTTGCACTCCTTGCAGTCGTCGACGTGGTTCTGCGGGAAGGAGTGCTAACCCATCAGCCACAGAGTTCGTGCAACTCACACGCATGAAGTGGAAAAAGCGCTGCTTCAGCATCTCCACGGTCGGATCCGTCGGCTGGATACTGCTGTTCAGCATTACGTCCGAGAATTGCCTGAATGCGTATGGCGACAGCTAGATCCATCACAACCCGTCTGTACAACTACCATTTAAAGCCCTGATGAAGCACGAAGCACGGGGAAGGACGGTATAGTTTCTTTTGGACTCATGCTTTCGATTGATTCTCTGTGCGGCGGTGCTGTACAGTGGTGATGCGTAGGAGAGAGAACTTGAACGAGGAAGACAAGTTGCTGCTTGAAAGGCTCATCGCATGCGGTCAGGAGCAGGTGATCAAGGAGCTGAACACGGTGGAGAGTGATCGCGAGATGTGGCTTTGAAGACTAGGCGCTGTGGAGTTCATTCACGAAATACGAGCTTTTGACACCACCTATCCCGGTGGCTTGGAGACGTACCTCGCAAAGTGCAGGGATCTGCTGAAGAAGTCCTCGGAGGGAGTGAATCCCTTCGATGGTTGGACGCCCTCTGTACTCCCTCCCCGTCGCTGTTGATTCAAAGGTGCCGCCAGTGGTTGACGTGGAATTCAACTCGGAGCTGTTCCACGAGCTGGAGAAGGAGGGACTGGAGGAACTCACGCACTGCGGTTTTGTGCTTGTTGCCGGTGGTCTTGGAGAGCGCTTGGGATACAACGACATCAAGATTGGTCTCCCGATCGAGACATTCACCAGTCTTCCTTACATTGGCTATTACATCAAGAAGATTCTGTCGATCCAAGTAGGAGTTGAAGTGGGCGTTCACTGGCAAGAAGCGGTCCAAGAACCCGCAGTGTCGACTACCCCTTGCCATTATGACATCCGAGAACAACAATGAGAGGTAGATGATTGGATAGTGGACTGTTTCATAGAACGATCGCCTTTTTAAAGGCGAATCACTACTTTGGAATGCCGGAGAGCCAGATCACGATCACCATGCAGGAGTGCATTCCCGCGGTGAAGAACATGGAGGGCGAGATTGCTATTGATGAAAATGGACATATCATTAAGAAGCCGCATGGACATGGCGATGTTCACTTCTGCTTGTGTCGAGTGGGTCATGCACTTCTCTGGACGACGAGTAGGACCATGTGATCGACAAGTGGCTGGAGGAGTACGACCTGAATCACATCATCTTCTTCCAGGACACGAACACCATGAACTTCGTCACCATGCCCTGTGTGTCGGCAGTGAGTGCGAGACGACATGCGCACATGGTGAGCACCTGCGTGAAGCGTCGTCCGTACGAACAGGTTGGCGAGGTGGCGGGAAGTGTTGAATAGACCGGGGGATTGTGTTCCCTGCGTCACCGAAACGGCGACGAGATGGTGTGCAACGTGGAGTACAACCAGTTGGAGGACGTGATTCGGAACACAATTGACAAGCGCGGCGACGTGGAGGGAAAAGACGGCTACTCGCTGTGAGGTTGGAGGGAAAAGGTCACCTCAAGATTTCCCGGCAACTGCAACTGTCTCTGCATGGAGATCCACCAGTACCAGAAGGTGTGCGCGTTCTCGCACGGAATCGTGCCGGAATTCGTCAACCCGAAATACAAGGTGGTTTCGGAATTCGGCGATGAAGGGTAGCCCGGGTCGAAGACGGAGTATGTGAAGCCGACGCGTCTGGAGTCGTTGATGCAGGACTACCCGAAGCTCCTTCTTGAAGCGAGCCGCGAAATGCCGGTGAATCGCGATTGTCTCGTTGTGACCCTTCCTCGCTTCATGGCGTGGTCTCCCGTGAAGAACGATTACGCCCGCGCTGCAGCGCTGAAGGCGAAGACGGGATTCGAAGAATCCCCGCGGAGTGGAGAGGCCGATGTGCAGGAGCTGTTCAAGAGGCAGATTTTGTCCCTCAACGACTGTCCGGTGTGCAAGGAGGAAGGAAGAAGGGTTGTGATTGAAGAAGATGCCCATGTCTGCTTGTGGCCCTGTACGGGCTGCACGGTGGAGGAGATCCACGGGCACTTCGGAAAGAACGTCGTGATCAGGAAGGGCAGTGTCTTCATTGTCCGATGCGCGAACTGGTTCCTCGAAGACGTCGAAATCGATGGCTGCTGTGTTTTGGGAGAGGAGGAGGAGGGAGAGGACGTGTCGCTGACCTTTCGCCATGTCGTCATCCGCAACAAGGGATGGAAGTACGTCCCCATCGACGTGAATGACGAGCGCATTCCCATCGTATACCGCATGCGTGGCTATGTAGTGGAGAAGAGCGAGCAATGTGTGTTCTCCGCAAGCAAACCGGGGATCTATGCTGTGGAGGACAAGACGTTTGAGGGAAGTGCGTGTATCCGTTTGGGAAACGAATCGTGTTGTGTTTGTTTCAACTGCAAAAGGGAGCCTATAACCACTTCAGACCCAGTTGTCAAACGCCTCGTTGAATGACCCTCGTATTTCTCCCCCCACTCCCGGCCTTTTTGCTCCCCACGTCCCAATAATGGGCGAGGCAAAACCTCGATAGTCCCGTCCCTTTCCTCCCCTTACAAAAGGTGGTTAGCCCCTTGAGTGCCGGATTGTGGCTTAAAAACCGTTGCTCCGCGCAGGCCTTTCCCCTTCTATTGCTTCGTGAGTGCTTCTGGTGTTATGGCTACTTCCCTTCGATGCTCTGAACATCTCCTGGACTCGAAGGAGGATAACACCCCAGACCGTGCGTTGTTGTTTCAGATTTCGGCACCTTCGAACGAGCAGTCCGGTTTGCTAAGTCCATACAGGCCCGGAGCCTCCTATCTGCCCAATCCAGCGTATGCTCTATCCGTGCAGAATTCCAACTCCTTCTGCAAATACCGAGAGCAGGCTTACATGTGGATGCTAGGGGTGGGGTTTACGGAGACCGCTGACAATCAGGTGTGTCGAGACAAAGGGAGCGATGCGAACGTGGCGTATATGGGGATGAACTTCTTTGACCGCTACCTGTCCTATAAGAAGATTGAGAAGGCCAATGTGGAGTTGCTCCTCTGGATGTGCATCTATTTAGCTTCCTCCGTTTACGACTGCAGAATCAAGCACTTGTCCTTTGTAGCTTCGTTTCACGCTCGCTTACGGATAGAAAGAAGTCTGCTCCGCAATCAACAATTCCTACTCCTCGAGCGCCGCGCACTCGCTTCTGTTGGACCTCATTGACGCCCTCGACTTTCGCCTCTGCCCCTACTCGCCGTACTACCAGGGTGGCTCCATTCTGGTGGAGGCGGGCTTCGGCTCTCTTTACCCCAGTCTGCAATCGCTATTGAACGGTGTTTGCATGAGTAGGGATTGTTTGCCGCGTGAACTGTAGAATACGAATCCCTGTCGATTTCTCCAGTTAGCATTACCCGCACGTGCGTGGCACTCGTCTGGGTCTTCTCCTACCCCAACCGACCCATCCCGGCGGCGCTGTCGATTCAGGACATTCTGCATCGCGATGTCGAGACGGTTGCGAAGCTCGCGCGGGGGTTGTTCCCCATGATGCGCGACGCCTGCGACCAGGTGGTCCAGCTGCACAGCTGCAAGGCAGTTCAGAACGTCAGTCCCACCTCCGTCGTTCAAACCGAAACCCTGTAACTTAACTCTTGTGTGTTTCTCCCAAACACGAGCAGAATCGAACAGCATATGCTTCCACCTCCGGCTGCGGGTCCTTGCTCAGGTAGTCGAGCAGCTACGCCTCATCTCCCTTCCCTCCCCCAACGAAGTTGGAGTGCACGAAGATGAAGCCATGTTGCTTCAGCTGGTTCGTCAGCGTGCACTTGCCGAAGGCATCAGGCACCACAGCAACGCGCATCGCGCCCGTCTTCTCCATCAAGGCTTTCACGCCCGCCGTCACGTTCTTCTTTGTGATGGCAACCGTGCCTCCAGCACTCTCCACAATCCGCTTCCACTTGTCGCTCGTCGGTTTCAAATCTCCCACCAACACGATCCTACCCGTCATTCTCCTTCCCTCCACGCACAGCCAATCCTGAAACGCCTTCCCGCCATGTTCCCGCCATCTCCGAATACTCCCGCCATCGATGTTACATCCCGGTTCCACGTCCCTCCATTCAAACTCTCCCTCCTCCACAAATCGGCCCTGCTTTTGGCACTCATCCAAATAGGAGGGTTTTACGACCCACAGCCCGCAGGCGACAGACCCCAGGAACTTCTCCGTGCGTTTCGGCGAAGGCGTTACGAAGTGAGTGGCGGTGGAGTCAAACCGACTATGGAGGAAAGCAAAGGAATGACAAATACTCGTGTGTTTGAATCACTTTGCCGTGAAGGGCTTCGATTTGAGAAATGGTGGTGGGTGTGGTGTCTCCGGAAAAGAGGAAGATGCTTGGAGTGAAATAGTGGGGGTGCCTCTACGGTGTGGTGGCTGTGTTGGGTTTCTTTGGGCTGGGAGGAGGAAGAGAAGGGTTTCGCTTTTGGGAGTGTTTTTCTTCTTCTTTCATCTCTTCCTCTTTCATCTTTTTCTTTTTCTCTTCCTCCTTCCTTTTTTCTTCCTCTTTCTTCCTTTCCTTCTCTTCTTCTTCCTTCTTCTTCCTTTCCTCTTCTTCCCTTCTCAACCTCTCCTCCTCCTTTTTCTTTCCCTCCAACTTCTCACTTCCCTCCAACATCTCATTTCCCTCCAACTCCTCATTTCCCTCCAACATCTCATTTCCCTCCAACTCCTCATCTCCCTCCACCTCCTCATCCCCCGTCTCCACATCATCCTCATTCACCTCCTTCACCGCAAACCCCTCCTCACTCACCCGCCTCCACTCTCTCACACACGCCAACAGCCACTCCACACTCACAACTCGAATCGTATCACCCCACTCCCTTGCCGCTGTCACCTTGTCACTACCCATCACTTCTTCGCAGCAAACCCACCTCGTGTAATTCAAGCACACCAAATGCGTCGTGTAGTTGCGGCACAACGGACCCATGTAACAACCGCCCACCATGTCAATCAGATTCTTCACCTGTTCACGTGATGGGGTGGTTTCATTGGAGAAACCCGAGACACAGATGACGCAGTTGCGTAACCCCTCAATCCCCGAACTACGGCTCATTCTCCCCTTGATTTCTGCACCTCAAACCAGGTGTGAACAAAACCCGATCATACGGGTCGGATGTGGCGAGAGACAAACACGCACAGCGATCAATGCATGCATACAGCCAATAACTGGACACGATGGGAATGGGGGCATCCCCCAAGCACGTTTCCACACGTTGTCTCTGGCCCGGTTTCAAATAGGGACATATGATAACACGCGACCCAGATGTGGGAGAGGAGCGAAAGAGGGACAAGGAGTCTTCCAAAGGACAGTGAAAGGAAGCGACTCTGCCTCCCATCTTTTCCACAGAGAGAGTGAGGAACAGCATTTCTTGACTAAGGATAAACAGAAGACGGAAGCAGGACATGTCGAGATTCGGGAGGAAGAGAAACGTAAAGTCCTATGGGTTACAGAAGTGTATAGTGAGTGCCCGAAAGACGGTGGAAGGATCTCCCTTCTGTTCCCGAAAGAGAGTGTCGATGGAGGAAGAAATGTCGCTCTTCCACTCATCAATGTAGTTTACACTAGGGGATTCGATGATCAGTGGAGCTACTCGTCATGCAGTCCAAGGAGCCACTACCGTCTTGGAGGGGATTGGGATAGAGAAGGAATCGAGAGTCGTCCACAAGAGTGCCGCTCCGCAAGCAGTCCTCGATCCAGCGGTCACTCACGATACGGATTTGGGGATACGCAGTGACTTCTGGAGGAAGCGGATTTGGAAGGGCTTCAAAGCAGATGATGCGCGTGCACTGGCACATAATCGATGTGATCACCTAGAGGTGAAAAGGGCGTGAATAACGGACTTGAGCGCCATGATGGATACAGAGTGGCAAATACACCTCATAAAGGACCGTTGGACAGTTATAGAAGAAAAGCACTTCCCCGGAAAAGAAGAAAAAGGGATCACTCCGATACGAGCGCTAAAATGAAAGTGGAGTTAAGTTTCTTACAAAAGAAAGAGGGTAATGCAAGGATTGCGATATGAGCACCCATTTGGGAATCACGAACTCACAGAAGGCAGAATCGGACACTCTTTTGCTGTTTGGGTGGTAATCGGCGCTGAAGCAAATCACATGAGTCAGTTCGCAGCTGTCAATCGGGCACTCCTTCCCCCCTCCCGAGTTCAGCAGGGAGAGCATTTTCTCTCCATCTTCTCCCATGTGCTGATATGTATCAGGGAGAATAGCAAAATTCACCCCCTCAAACACACTCCGCATTCACACCCAAGAATTGTTTGTCTTAACAAACCCGCATATCAACTATTGAGATACTTGTAATAGCGGTTCGGGTGTAGCGAGTAGACGAGACCCTATTCAGTAGTCCACACCACCGCCTCTACCCTCTTGGTTTGTGTCCTCACGATTTCCTCCACCTTCATGAGCGCGTTCAGATACTCGTTGCACTTGATGGTGGACTCATTCACAAGAACAACAATCTCCTTTAGTACCCTGCTTGTAACCCCTCAGTAGCACGCCTACACTCCCTCCTTCTTCTTGGAGGCAATGTATTGCAGGATCTGCTCCAGTACAGCCAAGTCCCTCTTGTTCTGCAGCTTCTTTGGAATCGTCGCCTTCTCTCGCTCCAGTGAAAACAGCTGATCCTGCGCATGAGAAGAAGGGGAGAGCGTGACTCTAGGTCTCTTCTGGGACAACACGCGCGTTTCGGATTTTGCTTCTTGGATAGTATTTCCCGTTTCCATAGGGCGCTGTACCTCTAGAACCATAAAAGTTACACTAGAATGCGTGTACCCGTTGAATTCGGCTTCTCCTGTGCATTTTCAGTTTGTTTCTATACTCTCATCTTCATTTCACAGCAATACAGTTGCCAGTTGCGGCGTATCAAACGTCAAGAGCTCTCTTGACAGGGACATGGATTTCATGAGTGATTCCAACCCAAGATTGGCGGACTCAATGTGCTGCTGCACGGCATACAGCTTTCCTGCCGAGGTACAGAACTCCCGAATCTGGGAGCTCATCTCATAAAGCAAGCTATGGGTAATACCGCTCGAATACGTTCCCACTCCTCGATCCGCGAATACTCGCTCATATTCACGAGAACTGTTTGAAAACAGGAGTGACCCAAATCGCGCCCATTTTGATTCCACACGCATGCACAGTGATGTCATGATTGAAAAGGAAGCACTACAACCCATCTTTGTGTTCCCTTCCGAGAGCGTTTGCACTTTTTGTGTAACCATTTCAAGAAATGAGCGGTCCGATGCTCTCGACCACGCTCGAAGCGGCAACGGGGAAAGTGGTGGCCATCTCGTCCCAACTCTATCAGCCGCCTTCCCACCCTGAATTTGACTTCCTCACGTAGTTGGCAATAAAGGAGCGTAATGGGAAGAGCCGAAGATGTGGCGGACCTGGATGTGGAGGGGCTGCAGGGATATAACGCTTACGAGTGTTCCCTCCGCGTGTTGTCTAATCTGTAGCGCAGAAGATTGGGATCATTTTGTCAAGAACACGCGATGGGCCAAAGCACTGAGTTTCATTCTTCTTGTTCCTTTACATCTTCCTGTTGAGTGTGTAGGGGATCGGAATTGTGTGTTCCTACTGTTCTCTGCACATTGACATCTCATACTCCTCCTCTCTCTTCACCTGTTTTCTGTGTAGCATATGTAGTCTTGTTCTTCTCTACCTGTTCCTGGTTTCCTACAAGGATCTGCTCGTCTTGATCATATCCATTTCGCTCTCTTCGGCCCTCCTTCATCCAACGCGTTGATCATCGCATGGGCGAATCTCGGTGTGTTCCTATGTGCCCTCGCCTTCGCGATTGTGTCCCTCTTTCTCTATGCCAACACCTTCTCCTTCGGACTCCTCGCTGCTTCGGCGGTGGGGTCGCTGATTGCAGTAGAGCCTGTGCCCCTCTCTCAATGTAGGTCGCCCTCGCAGTGAACGTGGCTGCGGTTCACCAGGCATTCCCCCTGTTTGATGACAACGGTTGGCGAAGAGCGGCCGCTTGACCCATAGACTTGTCTCGTATTGCCAAGGAGGAGCGGTGCTGTGGGATGTGCAAGTAGCGCGTGTTTGTTATCATCACACGGAAGAGGGAATCTGGAACAAGAAACGGTTAAATCGAACAAGTAGCAGAATCTATATTACTTTAATCCTTCTTCAGCTCCTCCTTGCCATAAATGTTCTCTCTATCCAGATCGACGAGCATTTTGCGGAGAGAGCTCTTCTCGCTATCCTACACCCATTAGAAATCACAGAAGCGACTACAATGAACTTCTTTCCGTAATAGAAAGTGGTGCCGCCAACGACCATATAAAGAACGTGTTCCCAAGGCTCTAGGAGGAGGTGAGAAAAAGAAGAGGCGAAAAGAAGAAATACCTCTCATATAAGGAAGTTTACGAAGGGCGTTGCTATACAGCTTCGTGCAAAGTCCGATACAGCATCCCGTGAAACCCGCAAGGAAACTCATGTTTACTCCGTGTCAAGAAAAGCAGCTATGAAGAACAGATCAATTCGACTAATGGAAATCGGGGGGATTTCCAGCAGGGAGAGGTATTCCGTCGTGCGGAAATGTATGGTCATTCCCTATATGAATCCACGATCGATTCGAATAATCGAATTCGGGGTGGAGGATCGATTTCGCATTGAATTCTCATCGTTCTTTATTTGTTTCATAGCTAATTCACTATCCATCATGAGTGCTCCAAGTGATACAAGTGGGGGCCCGTTCCGTTCCGTTTAATGATTGTAGAGTCTACTGGTTATCATAGAATTGATCCTAAAAATGATAATCGCATCAGAACGGATGTACGCGATTCTGAGTTTCGGATAAGCTCCTAGGATGTGAAACCCATTGAAGGAGAGGAGTTCGAAAACTACGGGCTGAAGGAGATTATGCTAAGAGAGCTGTGCGAAAAGGGGTGGGAGAAGCCCTCGCCCGTCCAGGCCCAGGCGATTCCTGCAATCCTGGCTGGAAAGGACGTGCTGGCTCGCTCGAAGAATGGCACCGGAAAGACCGGAGCGTATCTGATCCCCTGTCTGAACCAGGTTGATCCTAACGAAAACTGCGTTCAAGGTGCGAGTGGAGGCGCGCGCTGAGGCGTAGTTCTTATTTTAGTTCCTGCCCGTGAACTTGCTTTGCAAACCGGCCGTATTGTGAAGCAGTTTGGCGAGAGCATGAAGATCAACTCCATGTGTTGCTTCGGAGGCCAGTCCCTGGCAGAAGACCTGTACCGTCTGCGCAAGGGAGTGCACGTCATGGTGGGCACCGCGGCGCGAATCCTCGACCTGACCCGTCGCGGCCATTGCAATCTGAGCAAGTGTCGGTACTTCGTGCTGGACGAGGCGGACAAGATGCTGTCGGACAACTTCCTGCCGGTGGTGGAGGACCTGCTGCCGTTCCTGCCGAAGGAGCGTCAGATCATGCTGTTCTCGGCGACGTTCCCGAACATGGTGAAGCGCTTCTGCGATCGCTACATGCACGACCCGGTGATGATCAACACCATGGACGAGCTGACCCTGCAGGGCGTGACGCAGTACTACGTGTTCCTCGAGGAGCGCCAGAAGGTGAACGCGCTGCACACGCTCTTCTCGAAGCTGGAGGTCAACCAGTCGATCATCTTCTGTAACAGCGTGGCGCGCGTGGAGCTGTTGGCGAAGAAGATCATCGACCTGGGCTACAGCTGCTTCTTCATCCACTCCCGCATGTCACAAGACGACCGCAACAAGGTGTTCCACAACTTCACCAAGGGCGCGGCGCGCCACCTCGTCTGCACCGACCTGTTCGCGCGCGGCGTGGACGTGCAGTCGGTGAACGTGGTGATCAACTTCGACCTGCCGTCGAGCAGCGAGACGTACCTGCACCGCATTGGCCGCTCGGGCCGGTTCGGACACCTGGGCCTGGCGGTGGACTTCATCACGGAGAAGGACAAGGAGACGTTCTTCACGATCGAGCAGGAGCTGGAGACGGAGGTGCAGCCGTTCCCGAAGGAGGTGGATCGCAATCTGTATTGCGTGTAAGGAGAGTGACGAGGTTTTCGCCTCGTCGGGGAGTGCTTGTTTGTTGCAACAAGGAGTTCATTGGGTGTCTTTGTCCTTCAACTTGTTGTTTGAGGTGGTTGGCTTGTTACTTGACTTGTCTTTGGACTTCGCCTTGTTCGGCAGGTTAGGACTCTTCACGAGATGGTAGTGCCCGCCGCAGGTGCGCTGCAACTCACATCGCCTCTCCACACCCACCTGATGCTCCGCGAACCACCAGTCCGCCGCCTGCGGGGGTCGGTTCATCGCGCGCTTCACGTACCCGAAGTACGGCGGCTTGTCGCGGCACCGTCCGTCACAGCGCCACCAGTACTTGCGACACGAGTCCACCTCATCGTGGAATGTGTGATAGATGGTGATGTGGGCGTTCGCTGCGGGTTATGCGGGAAAGCGTCACCCACCCGACTGGTTGATGCGGCGCATGTGCTTCTTGAACTCATCGCCGTGATCATCACGATCGAAGTAGTTGCGCGTGACAAATAGGTACGCGTGGATCATCTCATGCTAACTGTCAACAATTGGATGCAATTGGCACGAGCAGGGTGTTGATTGTGTCGCTCCGCTTCCGAAGGGACAGAAGCGGCTGGGACAGGCCGATCGAGATCGCCATTCCCTTCATGCGGCAGATTCCGGCGCAGAGAGTCATTCGCTTGCTCCATTTCACCGAGATGAACTTGAGGCTGCCGTAGAAGAATTCCTTGTTGAACAGCTGCGACTCACTCTCTTTTCACAACGTCACATCAAACAGGAGCTGGATATCGGGGGTCGGATCGGCCAATTCGAGCTCCTCCGAGAGAACGTTGTGGATGTATGCCTGCTACACGTGAACGCACTACCGATGCAATACGTTGAGTGCTAGAGCGCGTTGTTCCTCTTCCAATTCCTTCTTGGTCTTTTGCCGCTTCTTCCCTTGGACCTTCTTCTCCATCGCATTGAGATCAGCGGACTCGATTTGCACATCGTCGTCGCTTCCCTCTGTCGTTTTCCCGCGCTTTGAAAAGAAGTGGGTGATGGGCTTTGAGGACTGCGGACGCTTCGTTTCTGCTTTCTCCCGCAGCAACTGGCTTTCGCGGAGAGCGTTCACGTACTCTGAAATCTATCCCGGTAGGAGAATGGGAAACCGAATACTTGCAACGATCTCGCCAGCTCGAAGTCTTCCTGTTCAAAAGAATGATCAAGGATATGGGGCGGATCATCTACAGATTCACGAAGGAGGCAACAACACGAACAACTTATCTCTCGAATCGGCGTTTCAAATGCGGAAGAGGAGGAATCATCCTATTTCTCACGCTCTCACCAAATCCCCACATCACATAACACAATCGTCGTTTCATCCTCTCCCGCTGCTAAATCGATGACCTCATCGTCCTTCATAAGAAACACACACCCTTCTGTGACCACTCTGTGTGGTATTCCGATGAAACGCCCTTCGTCGGCAACTGACAGAAACAAACTACTATTGGTGCAAACTGCTATGTCGGGAAGAGAGAGAAGCGGGACGTATTCTTCGCTGTGCGAGAATGAGGAGGACTTTGTTCCTCCTGTCCGTTCGTACTCGATTACCAATCTGAGTGACGCCAACGAAATCGAATTGGGAAAGGCTCTTCGGACTGGAGGAAAACAAGAGGGAGAAAAGGAGTATTCGAAGCATGATGACGCTTGTCTGTACGGGATGGCTATATCGTGTCATTGTGTAGAAAGGAGGAAAGTACACCTGCCAACAGACTCTATTTCTCCTTCCAGCGAAACATGACGATGGAGATTCTAGAACAGATCGAGGTTTTTATGTTTTTGGTATGTCACGCCTAGGCCTCGATCAACGCGGAGTCTGAAAACGAGCAAACGCGCATTCTGGAAGGAGTGTTGGCGAACCTCAGCAGCTTCATTGATTTTGCAATCCTGGAGAAGCTGCACATGAAGTTCTTAACCGCCAATTCCCTCTACAGTGAGGTCGGGTTTCATCGGCGGAGTCATCGCTAGATCGTCGCCGACTACATCCGCAAGGAGCTGATGCATGACAACCAGGCTTTGCAGAAGCGATTGCTGACCATCACGAATGCGATGTCCAGCCACACGCTGTTCGATCCGATCTTCTGCCAACTGACACTTCCCTTCGTGCACAACTATTTGCACGAGACGCTCAACAATCCGGAGCAGATCGACGAAAGTGTTTCCATGCACAACCTGTAGGCTCACAACTCATCCTGTGAGGAGTAGGTTCCTGGCCTGCTTGAACAGCGTGTTCAAGGGAAGCAACCGGCTGCTGATGTTCGATCTCAACAACCACCAGAGCAAGTTCGGACACCTATATGTGGCCGTGAAGAGCTGCCTGATCCAGTGCTCGCAGGACTACGAGTTCTTGAAGGAGGAGGGCTCCATCGCGATTGACAATGCGAAGCGTCGCGCGTCCGAGGAGAAGGAGGAGATCATCGACACGACGGGATTTATGCTGGACAGCCCCGATTCGCCGTGCTCGCTGGAGGCATCGTCGAGTCAGTCATCGACGAAGGAGATCCTGGAGAAGGCGGAGTACAGCGATGTGGAGTGGAAGGAGATCATCCACAACCACAAGATTCTGACGCGCGTGTTCCTGAGCGACATTCTGACGATCATCGGGAAGTACTTCTTCTACTACGAATCGAAGTTACCATAGGTTGGAGAGCTCAGGAGTAGCGATTCGCTGCACGGCGTGATGAAGGACATCAACCGCGCGTGCCGATCGCTGGATTTGAAGAAGTATCACAAGGTGCGGAAATCGGGGGTGTTTTAGGAGTAGCCGTCCAGTGTGCTGATTCTGTACTCGATCCTGGTGCTGCCCTCCATCCGAAGTGAAGAGACTCTGATCACGTACCTGAAAAGGTGGGGTTGCACAAGGACGATGATGATTAGCTTCCAGCAGCTGAAGGATGTGAAGCTGAATTTCGACCTGTCGGTGCGTCTGCAGTCGATGCTGCAGCGTCTGTCCACGTCCGGAGGTGGGCTCGATGGATGGCGATGATTCGCTAGGACCTTTGTTTCCCACCGAGGCGGTGATCAAAGAGGCGATGACGACCATCTATATTCTCTACCCCGTGCGTGTATATTCAATTTCTCATCGGTAGAATGGCCGATTGCCTCGCTTCTTCATCCACTTCGTGTTCGCGCTGCTGCACCCGTACTACGTGCAACTGTGGATTCTGAATCACATCAAATCGATGATTTGCACGAGCTGGGACTTTTTGTCGTACTACGTGGTGCTGGGCGTGCAGCTCGTGTTCAGCTTCTTCTCTACGATCATTGAGTACTGGATCGACGTGGGAAAGATCGCGCGCGAGAAGCTTCAGGAGAGGAAGGAATTGAAGAATGAGAAGGAAGAGGAGAAGGACGAGGATAACGAGGTGGATTAGCTTGTGTACTATATGCATCCAAACAGTATGGAGTTATTGTTACACATTAAAACTCAACCACGAGAGAATCACCCTTCACCTTAAGCGAATCGATGATATCATCCAGTTCTTCTCCGCAGCGATTCATCTAGAAGGAAGATGGGAGGGAAACGCAATACCTTCGCAAAATCAATCACCACAGGCTTTCTGAGCAAATCTTCAACGGGCTCGGAGAGGTCCACATTGTTGGAGGCATCCACCTTCAGGATCCCATCCACCATCTTCACGGAGGAGATCACAGAGCTATCCGTGACATCTCACACACGAAACCCACTTGTACTCTTCACAGTAGTTGTACGGGCTATTCGTTCCGTAGAGCGTGTAGGCAAGAGCAGGAACGTCAATCAAGTCCCTAACCATCAAGCGGTTGGAAGAGCATCCACTCGACACTCTGTTTCACCAGCATATTCATGTGTTGGCTCCCATTTCTCCTATCCGAAAGGAGAGCGCGTTCTTCCTCCTCGCTACACATGGTCAGTACTGAAAGGGAAAGTGTGCAACTTACCTTGAAGAAGCCACGTAATTCTCAACAGAATGGGGCTTTCCATCCTCTGGCGACTCTTGCACGATCAGTGGACTCTGGATGCCATTTTGCTCTGGATCTGCGTATGATGGAAACGATTAGAGCGGTACTCTCGGTTTTCGACGGGATGCAGCCCATGTTTCACACAAATTGAACCTTGCTATTACTTCATAATTGTATGTGCTTACGTCAATTACAAAGAGGACACTTCAAATTGTCTGAGCGATTCGACTTCAACAAACACTCCGTTCACACAGCTATTGTACAGTCACCACGAAAGATTCAGATATCGAACCAGCTTGTCGAAATCGCGCGCTTTGAGACTATTCAGATCGAAGGTGATCGTCTCGTCGTTCTATCCATGAATCCCACTCCCCATCTCAACCTTCGTAATCCCTTCCACACACACTGTATTCAACCAAGAGAAGAGAGGGAACAGCGAGGAGGGATCCATGGTGCTTAGCACGTCGGACACCTTCTGCTTCACGCGATTCACTGTTTCCCTAGCGTTCATGAGGAACACGTGCGAGTACGCATTCGCCTTGTAATCTACGCGTCAGAAAGCAAAGGGTGGGATACACTGCTCAAAAATGTCGTCCACTCCGGCTTGGAATCGCTGATAGAGCTGCCCAACCATGTTGGTGATTGCCGCCTTTTCCTTTGCGTAAGTGGAATGGATAGGTAACTACACCATTGTAGGTGATACAGGCCTTTCGAATCGCGAACATGTCGTAAAACACTTCCTGGATGGAACTGTACTGCTTTGCATCCAGTTTCTTCTACCCCATCATTCCTTCCACTCGGTACTACGAGCATCGTTGACAAATCCATAGGATACAGAACCACTTTGGGATAGTCGGGTAAACCCATCGCCTTCCAGTCCACGGGCTCATGGAAAGGCTCTACCCGTCATCCAAACCTCGAGAAGAGAGAACGAGCGAATCCCTCCTTATCCAGCTGGGCGATGAGCTCCCTCAGCTTCTGAAAGAAGAGAGGAGACGAATCCACAGGGAGAACGGCCATACCGCCTTCCGGAGAGAAAGAGTGTGGCAACAAACACAGGACTGAAAAGAGTCCGCAATAATCGCGTCGACGCCCATCTCCGCCAGCTCCTTCCTCTTCCCCGCATCGTTGCCGTCATTCCCCCAGCAGTACACCAGCAGCCCCTTGGCATGCAGCTACGCCTCACGCCCTTCTTCTTCCCTCACCCACTTCACCGCCGGCGCATTCAGCAGCGTCGTGCACGCCACCACGCCCCGCAGCGCGCCCCTCTCCAGCGCCATCTGCACGTACTGGAGCCACACGCCCTGAAGCCACTGCTCCTTCGACACCTCCGCGCAGCCCGACTCCTCGTCTGACCCTCACACCACACGCCCGACACTACCCAACAGCAGGAACACGGGGAAGCGAGCCTGCTTCCGCAGCAGCATCAGACAACAGTCCAGATCGAACGAGCTGTAATAGACGCTTCGCGCGGTATCCGCCGCCTCCACGCACCGCACGATCCGGTCAACGTAGTCATTCTTCGTCACGTTCAGCTTCGCCATGTCCAGCTCACTCTGTCTCTCATTCTCGCCCACCACATGCACCGGCATCGGGTACTTCACCTCGATGTTGAACCCCAGGGCTCCCGGCACCCCTCCGAACATCTTGCTCATCCGCGGCAAGAACTGCACTGGTCCGTCAAACTTCTCTGGCGCCGGCAGCGGAATCGATCTAAGCGTCACGGCGTGCGCGAGTTCGAACCGCAGCTCCGCCAGCGTTTTCGCGGCGATGGGCCATTTCTCGCCGGACGGCGTCTCTGCGCCTCACTCGCCCCCCACGCCCCCACTAATTTCATAGTCGTGGAACACCACCACGTGGTGGTCGCTCGTCAGCTGCAGATCGAACTCCACGGTGCGCAGACCGCGCCGCGCCGCCTCCGCGAAGCCCCGCAGCGAGTTCTCCACCTCCGTCTGCCGCGGAATCTGCACGTGAGCAGTCGTGCCAAAACCCACAGTGTTCATACCGCAGCCACGATGACCGATGCACAGCGGTGTGTGGCTATGTCTCAGAGAGCGGACGCAGAACAACGCGGGCGTGTACCGACACAGCGCAGGGCGCAGGTGTGGCGCCGTAGTGGGCGTGACAACCGTCAGGTGGAATGCGACGTCCCTGTCGTGGATGCGCTTGCGCACGCAGCCGTCGCCGTGACAGAGGGACAGCGTGTTGGCCACCGCCTCGATCTCCTCCCGCGCGAACACCACCTCCTCCTTTGCGCCCACCACCTCCACCTCCACCGTCACCGCGCCGATCGCTCCCTCTGCGAACACGCACATCACGCAGTTCGGCCTCACGCGCACCGACCGCGCCTGCTCGCCGCGCGCGCCCACCAGCGCCACCTCGCGGTTCCACCGCCAGTGATCGCAGGCGATCAGCACCTCCGTCTCCTCCTCCAGCACGCGGCACGGCCTGAGCTCGTCCACCACGTCGCGCACCAGCAGCACGCCCTCGCCCTCCGGCACGCGCAGCTCGCGCGGGATGGCACGTGTCTCCCAGGCAGTGACGGACGTCTGCGTGTCGCGCCTACGGTGAAGAATGTGAGGTGGGCCCACTGAAGGTAGGAGTACCGCAGGACGCTGCCCACGGGGGCTGTGACGGTCAGCGGGGAGATGGTGCCGTCCAGACATACGGCGAGAGGCGTGGCGCTGGGCGTGGGCGCGAAGACGATGGAACGCTGACGAGGACTCGCCGATCGGGGGACCACGGCCACGGAGTGCGGCGCGCGGCGGTTGAGGTGGAGGAGGAGCTGGAGGAGGGTGGTGGGGTGAACGAAGGGGAAGCCCGATTCGAGGTGGGAGAAGAGGGAGGTGCGCAGACGCGCCAACCCGAGGGGAGCGATGTGGGCGATGGGCTGGGAGTCCTGGACGGAGTCCGGATCCACGAGCTCGTGGGAGGCGGAGTGGAATGCGACGCCGGAGGATCGGAGAAGGCCGTATAGGACAGCGTCGTGCTGTGTGTCTTCGTTGATGGCGCGGAGCTCCATTTCAGAGGGAATAGTGCGCCACGATGTCAGATAGACTGTTTCGTGCTGGGAGAGCAACTGCCGCTTTTCTACCAGCAGGTCACCGATCCCGGCCTAATGTGAAGTGTGAACAAAGCGGAGTACCGAAGAATCCGAGACTTGGTCGAAGCGGAGGATACAGTCTGGCAGAAAGGTGGTGAAGAAGGAGATAAACTCATCGAGCACGTCGGATGGCTGATCGGGCAGCACCAGCACGAAGTGTTTCACTCCGCAGTTGTGAAGAGTGAGAATCCCCGACGTCTAGGATGTAACGGGGACGGGAAGTGCGAAAGTACAACGCAGCTGTCGAGATGCTTGGTTTGGGATGAAATGGACGATCCGTCTTCGATCGTCGTGTCATTATCTAGGCAGAGAATAAAAGCGACAGAAGTCATTTTGGGAAGGCGACGAGAAGGAATGAAGATTCCATAAGAAGTGACCCAAAACGAGGGTTCTTTTCGTTTCGCAGAAATTCTAAAGAATGCTGTTCTCGAAGTTTCCGCTTTCCCCCCTTTTCTCAGTTTTTTCTACATACAATGCTTTCAAAGCTGACATATACATTGTTGCGACCTAGATCTGTGAACCAGTATGTTCATTTGGGAGGGGCCTCATGCGGTAGGATTTCTAGAGCGGTCGTATGCGCAAGAAACTTTCACACATCGAAGTCCCTCTTTGACGAGGACAGACCCCAGATCCCCCAGTATTCGTGGACCAATCCCGACAACGTGCCGAAGGGCAAGAATTTGGAGAAGTACGGAATTGATCTGACGGAACTGGCGAAGAAGGGCAAGCTGGATCCCGTGATTGGCCGCGAAGAGGAGATTCGCCGGACGTTGGAGGTTCTGTGCCGTCGTACGAAGAACAACCCCGCGCTGATCGGCGAGCCCGGCGTGGGTAAGACGGCCATTGTCGAGGGCATTGCGCAGCGTATCGTGGCGGGCGAGGTGCCCGACAGCATGAAGGACAAGCGCGTGATTTCGCTGGACCTGGCTGCGATGGTGGCTGGCGCGAGCTTCCGCGGATCCTTCGAGGAGCGTCTGAAGGGCGTTCTGAAGGACGTGAAGGAGAGCAACGGCAAGGTCATTCTGTTCATCGACGAGCTGCACACGCTGGTGGGCGCCGGTGCGATGGGCGGGAGCATGGACGGTTCCAACATTTTGAAACCGGCGCTGGCCCGCGGCGACATTTCGTGCGTGGGCGCGACGACGCTGGACGAGTACCGTAACAGCATCGAGAAGGACGGCGCGCTGGCGCGTCGGTTCCAGCCGGTGATCGTGGAGGAGCCGTCGCTGGAGAACACGATCAACATTCTGCGAGGCCTGAAGGAGCGCTACGAGGTGCACCACGGCGTGCGCATCGCGGACTCGGCGCTGGTGGCAGCGGCGAACCTGGCGGCACGATATATCACGGACCGGAAGATGCCGGATAAGGCGGTGGACTTGGTGGACGAGGCGGCGAGTCACCTGCGCCTGCAGCAGGAGAGCAAGCCGGAGGCGGTGGACAAGCTGGATCGGCAGCTGATGGCGAAGAAGATCGAGATGGAGGCGTTGAAGCACGATGCGGACCCCGAGGGCGTGGAGCGTCTGCAGGCGCTGGAGAAGGACGTGAAGAAGCTGGAGGCGGAGCACGACAAGCTGGTGGCAAAGTGGAAGGCGGAGAAGGAGGCGCTGGAGAAGTCGAAGCAGCTGAAGAAGGAGCTGGAGGAGAAGAAGCTGGAGCTGGAGCGCGCGCAGATGGCGGGCAATTGGCAGCGCGCGTCGGAGCTGAAGTACAGCGTGATCCCGAAGCTGACGAAGGAGCTGGAAGCGGACAGCAAAGTGGCGAAGGAGCACATGCTGGCGGAGCGCGTGACGGCGGACAACATCGCGGACGTGGTGTCGCGGCGCACGGGCATCCCGCTGAGCACGCTGGTGGAGGACGAGAAGCACCGTCTGCTGCGCATGGAGGACGTGCTGGGCGCGCGCGTGATCGGCCAGGACGAGGCGGTGCGCAAGGTGAGCGAGTGCATCCGGATCAGCCGCGCGGGCCTGCGCACGCACGACCGGCCGCTGGGGTCCTTCCTGTTCCTGGGCCCGACGGGCGTGGGCAAGACGGAGTTGTGCAAGACGCTCTGCCAGTTTTTGTTCAAGGACGAGTCGTGCTTCACGCGCATCGACATGTCGGAGTACATGGAGAAGTTCAGCGTCTCTCGCCTCATCGGCGCGCCGCCGGGCTACGTGGGCTACGAGGAGGGCGGCACGCTGACGGAGGCGGTGCGTCGCCACCCCTACCAAGTGGTGCTGTTCGATGAGTTCGAGAAGGCGCACCCCGAGGTGTCGAACCTGCTGTTGCAGGTGTTGGATGAGGGCCGGCTGACGGACTCGCAGGGCCGTACGGTGGACTTCCGCAACACGATCATCATCATGACGTCGAACCTGGGCAGCGAGCTGTACAACGGCGACGTGACGGGCAACGAGGCGGGCGTGCGCAGCGAGATCGTCAAGGCGGTGAACAACTACTTCCCGCCGGAGTTCGTGAACCGGCTGGACGAGCTCGTCATCTTCCGCAAGCTCAACCAGGAGGACATGAAGCGCATCGTCGATCTCCAGCTCCACAACGTGGACAAGCTCCTGCACTACCAGAACATGGATCTCAAGGTCTCCGATCGTGCCAAGTCGTGGCTGTCGGTTGCTGGCTACGATCCGCGATTCGGCGCGCGTCCCGTGAAGCGCGCCATTCAGCAGTATTTGCTGTCGCCGCTGTCGAAGCTGATTATCGGAGGCAGCATCCACAGCGGAGAGGAGGTGTTCGTCGATACGGAGTCGGGAAAGAAGGACCAGCCGCTGGTCATTTCAGGTCGCGCGTCTGTGAAGGGAAAGGAGATCGCGACGCAATAGTTGCTTAGTGTGTTGCATTGTTTCTTTGTTGGAAATCCGTGTTGATGGAAACTCCGTCCATCCATGATCTGGTTGGGAGGTACTACGAATTGGAGGGGCAGAAGTCGCCCCTGTTCGATCTGGTGCGCTCTGCCGTAAACGTCATCCAGGAGGCGTTTGAGAGATACGGGATCCAGTCGCTTGCCGTTTCATACAACGGCGGCAAGGACTCCGACGTCTGCGCGCATTTATGGAGACTCGCTCTTTTTCTCTATCTCGCACAACGGAACCGCACCGAGGAGTACTCCTCTATCGTGAACCAGTGCTGCTTTATCGTCTTCCACAATCCCTTTGACTTTGAGGAGATTACCGAGCATCTTCAACGGACAAGCGCGGCGATCGGGGTACGCACCGCCCATAACCACAACTCCTTCAAAGAGGGATTGACTTCACTGATCGAACAGTATCATTTGGAGGCCATCATTCTTGGCGTCCGCGACACAGACCCCCAGGGAGTGGGTCTCGGCCCGTTTTCTCCAAGCACTCCCGATTTCCCTCCCTTCATGCGGGTGCTGCCTCTGATTCACTGGACGTACGGTGACGTTTGGTCTTTTATTCACTCCTTCTCGATCCCCTATTGCAGGCTGTACAGCGAAGGGTAGAGCCCGGGTGCTGCGTTGACGCGTAGGTACACGTCCATCGGCACGAAGAAGAATACGTTCCCCAACCCGGCGTTGCTTCTCGAGGATGGATCGTATCGCCATGCGGCGGAACTGGAGGACTGGTCCTTGGAGAGGGGAGTTCGGACTGCTAGTGTTTAGTTATCTCTTTACGAAGCGTCTGTTTGTTCAATTCGCAAACGCGAAAAGGATGGAATTTTTGTATCCGGGTATAAAGAAATCTCTTCCGGGTGGCAGCTGGATATGGATGAATCATCTGACAGACATGACGCAAATCAAGTCGTTGCCGTTTCCCGTTTTGAGGTGTAGATCACAACTGATGGTGAGCCCATGGAGCGTCGCCGTCGTTTCAGTATCAGCGAGGTGATGGGTGGTGTATACGGTGATGTAATCAGCGCTAGGGAAGATGTACAAGAACATCCCCCAACAGGCGTCGAAGGAGCACTCCAAGTCGCTGGGAGAGTTTATCCGTTTTTCGAATGACGGAATTCCAACCAAGGCCGAGCAAAGGAAGAGGGTACTGGGGTTTGTGTGTCCTTTACTTGCAGGATCGCCGACTGTTTGAAGCGAGTGGGTACACAATCCTTCCCGAGGCGGAGGTGAACCAATCCCCTCATGGCGAGGTAATCGGCACGATCGACTCGGAGAAGAGCAAGTCCAGCCACAAGGGACTCGAAGTGGCGTTAGTGAACGGGCAAATCGTTCTGGACCGGTCCTCCCTCGTACTCCCCGTACTCTCCGTCTTCCCGTAGAATCGCCAAATCGACCGTTTCGACATAAATGACAGCGACGACGAGGGCGATCTGAATGACTTGCTCGATCGGTCTTCTCGGTCGCAATTCATCCTCCCCTCCTGACGCCTAGGCGGAAGCACAAGGTCGTCGTCTGGACGGTGGAGGAGACGAGACAGTTTTACGATGTTGCGATGGGCTGAGGAATTGATCGTAGTGTTTGCGCAGATTCGGCACGGACTTCTTTTTGATGAACAAGGTGATCACAAACCGAACGAGAAAAGACGTGAGGACGAGAAAGGAAAGCCTGACGAGTAGTTGAAGAACAAGTACAAAACGGAGGAGAAGAAGAACCCGAAGCTGGTGAATATGATCTTGGCGGTGCATTTGAAGGAGCATGTGCGCGTTCCCGAGGTGGAGAGACAAACCGTTCAATCGCCGCCATCATTGGTGGAAACGCAGAGCGAGCGAACGGAAGTGCCGCAGAAGGTGGCTAGAACGGAGGAGAAGGAGGATTCGAGGGAGGAGGAGAAGGAGGACGAGGATGGAGAGATCGAGGGCGCTCTCAGCGAGAGCAGTGACGAAGACGATTCGGATGACGACTTGAGGATTCGGGATATCTTGTAACGATAGCATCAGTGTTTGTTGTGGACACAGGTTCAAACAGAAGAGAAGTTGAGGATGAATACAGAAAGAAACGAAGGTCCTGTCCGTAGGAACAGTTCGGGTAGGGGAGGTCGTTTGGATGCTGATTGTAGTTCTGCGTTGCTATGTCTGCGGTGGAATTGGTCACAAGCAGAGCGACTGTCCCACGGCACGAAACAGCAGACAGTCCTCCTATTCCCACTATTCGACGACGACGCATTCCTATGGTCGTCCGCATGGTGTGAGCATGAGACGCGCTGTCGAAGCGTGGACACGACTTGTTTGTACTCATTGTTAGGAGTGCTCCGTGCTATGTGTGTGGAAAGACGGGCCATCAAGCAAAAGACTGCTGGTTCCGATACAGAGGCGAGGAGCTTCGTAAGAAGGAGAACAATGAAACTGAAAAGCCGGCGGAGAAGAAGCGTGGTTTCTGTTGATCTTCCTTATATGTAGACGATGTCATTTGGTATGTATGTTGAAGCATTGCTCATACAAAGTGCCAATTGCCTTCAGTATGGCCATATCGCCAGTGAGTGCAAGAACGAACGCGTCTGCAGTCGTTGTGGCGAGCCTGGGTTTGTATTATCTCCCAACAGTGACGAACTAGCCATGTGAGGAAGGATTGCTGTAATGCAGTGCTGTGCCGCAGATGCTTCCAGAAGGGGCACTTCGCCAAGGACTGCCAGAACCCTCCTCTCTGCTTGAAGTGCAAGCATACGGGACACTTGTCTAACGAATGCCCGAACTAGGCGCTTTTGTTCAACAAACAGAGAACAGGAAGATGCACAGGAGAGCGATGATCGCTCCGTAGAAGAGAATGGAGGGAAGCCACGACAGAAGCATCGATCCCGTGGAAAGGAAGCGACCCTTTCTGAACATGTACATCATGATGGGGTTGATGTCCCAGTGCACACCCTTATAATCCGAGAGGCTCATGTCGTTCAGAGCACTGGCAGCGAAACTGTGGCAGTTGTTCGTTCTACCGGATGAGTTTAAAGGGAAAACGACTACCTGAAGTCGTACACCTGGTGGCTGTAGCGAGCAATGGCGCCGTACACCGCCCGATCCCACTCCACATCATCCACTCCCGGCTTGGCCATCTGCATCACTCTCGTTGGGTACCCAAACAGGAGGTGGTTCTTGCCGATTGCATTCGTTCCCTGGAAGTCAAACACGTTGCCCTTGGAATCCGCAATGGCGATGTGGCCAGCGCATGGAAGAATCAACGTAAGCGGCCAAATGGGGGACCAAATCAAGCACTTTCTACGCATGGAAGAAGCATCGAAACACGCACTTAAACTCCTCCTTTCTGTCGTAGGGATCGCCATTCACGCAATACGTGATTTCTCTATCCGCTTCCATTCTTCAAACAAACAAAAGTGAAGACACACATTATTCCTCCGTTTTCTGTCGCTTCTATTCCATCATTCTTTTCCCCCACCCAAACCGAAGGGTTGATCTCCTCGTGGTCGCTCGCTCCCTCCACCTCCATGTCGCTCTCCGGCACCAGCTCCTTCATCTCCTCGCTCGTCTCGCTCATATCATCTCCATCGGCACCTCCCTGATAATCGCGGTCCTCGCTTTCCTGGTTTGCCGCACTGTTGTCATCGAAATCCTCATCGTCCGAGTCGGTTTCGAACACCTGCTGATGGAGATGACTCAATCCCAATTGACGGATGTCCTTGCTGCTGAACTTCGCGTTCACCGCCGAGAAGTCAGGACTACCCTTGACACCTCATGCACGCACTCACTATTCAATGTTGTGGAACCAGATCGATACGCCATTCTGACCCTTCAGCTTAATCTACCCCTAATTCTGGAATTCCACATCCCACCTGGATATCGAACATTTTGTTGCCCGTGTGCGAATTGGGGTCATATCGGTGATAGTGCACCGATTGAATATCCTACGCGTGGGACCCCCCCTTTTCCCCCACATCGTAAGCGATCTGCAAGGTGGGCTTGTGGATGAAGAACAGCGTTCGCTCCATGAAGTACAGCAGACCGCCCTCGGACTTGTGCACGCAGCGGACGTAGGGCGCGCCGCGAGAGGTGTGGAAGGAGTCGGAGGTGTATAGTTTGACGCCGCCGATGAACTTGAAGAGCTTGGCGATGAGCTTGTAGCCCTCGTCGCGCATGTTGGGCTGTAGCTTGCCGCCGTAGCGCTCGGCCAGCACGCTCTGAGGGGTGAGAATGGGGTTGTCACATCACTGTTGTCACATCACTGTTTTCACATCATTCATCACATCACATCACTGTTTTCACATCACATCACTCATTACATCATTCATCACTCATCACATCACTCATCACATTACATCACTCATTACATCACTCATCACATCACACATCACATCACTCATCACATCACATCACTCATCACATCACTCATCACATCACTCATCACTCATCACACTCAAAGCACATCACTCATCACATCACTCATCACATCACATCACACCTATAAAGCACATCACACCTATAAAGCACATCACAAGCACACACACATCAAGCACACCACTCACCTCATCCAAGTTCAGACTGATGGTCGTGTAGTCCGTAGGCGCGTACAGCACCAGGTGGGGGTAGGTCTGCTGGCCCTGGCGCAGCGGTTTGGTCAGACAGAACACCAGCGCCTTGTTCATGATGTCCGGCTGGTCGAACAGGTACACACACGAAATCGTCTTATATCTGCACATCACCACAACCATCCTTGATCTACAAGATCTTGTACGTATAGTTGTTGCCGTTCATTCGCATGTAATTATCGTAGAACTCCATGCTGTAACGCCCGCGTGGCGTCATGAACTTGCCCAGTTGCGAGCTGACTTCAGTGATCATATTCCCGTTGTTGTTAATCAAGCCCGCACGCTCGAGAATCATCTGCTGCAGACGGTACGCCGGCGTGTTCTCCTTCAGCTCGCGATCGTCGTCCTCGCCCTGGGGAACGAAGAAGGACAGCGAAACGAGCGATTCTTCCTACGATGAAGGAAAATGCCATTGCGAACCGTGGTCTTGGTCGTATCCTCCTCGACGAACTGCAGCTCCACCTCGTTCTTCGACGGGAAGGCGCACTGGCTCAGCTCGTTCAGACCCAACTCAAAGAGACGATTTCCCTTGACGTCCTTCACGACAAGATTCTCGCTACACACTGAAACAGGACAGAAGAACCAACTCTCCTTCCGGACCCTCGAAATCCGTCGATCCCCAGTTCACACCATCAGAGCCCAACTTCTCGTCCTCAATATCAACCGTGAACTTCTCTTTCAAATAGGGAGCGAGGATGTCGTAATCCTAGCAAATCATCAACCATTCCGAAAGAACGACAGATCGACGGAAGCCATCGAATCGGACCGTGGAGCCGCCCTCAAGAACAAAGCGGATCTGGAAACGCGCTCCCACTTTGCACCAAAAGACTTGCTTTATCTCTCCGGGCTGGTACTACACGGATTAGGTCAGCAGTAGCAAAAAGCATACACGGAGAGTGTCTTCATCACCTTTCCAGGTAATACTGTTCTCATCGGTCTTCATCTGGCCAAGTACCTACCGCTTAGGGTACCAAGCTCGCTTCTCACTCTGCGATGACCACTAAGGTAGATGTTGTTGAACGAGTTGTCCATGGGTTCAATTTGGAGTCTGTGAAGAAATGAGTGAGGGTTCTTCAAACAAACATCCCGTAAAACAATCCGAATCGAGCTACTCCCTGTTCCGTAGCACGGACATCCACTCTTCGTACTCTTCCATCGATTCGGCTTGATACTGAATCTCACGCACAGTGCCCACCAACTATCCATTACACTCCCCTCACTCACCTCACCTTGAAACTGGTTGTCGATTCCCCGTTCCCCTTGTGAATCGGCATCACGGTGAACTCCTGCGTATCCAATGCCTCGATGCAGTTAGAATCGCTCTCCTCGTTGCGTTGGCGGATCGTGTTCGGCTGCAGGTACGATCGAAGAATTCCCGCGGAAAGCTCGTACCACAGTCGCTGCGTCTTTCCATCCTTATCTACTCCTCATCCCCTCTTCCAAAAAGCACTCATCGTGAGAAGATAGCCCGACATCCGGAGAATCTTGTTGTGCTCCTTCTGAGGCTGAACCACCTCCTGCGGGGCATCCCCCAAATCTTCACTACACGTCAGTTCGTGTCCCACCGCCAACACGCCAAGAATGGAATCATCCACATAGTACAGCTCCTTATCGCCCTCAAATATCACATTCTCTTCGATTCCTTCTTCGTTCTCGTCCACTGGAACCAGGATGTGCGAATTCACGAATCGCTGTCCGATCGTGCATGCCTGGTCCGTATCTTCGCACTGCTTCCTGCTGATCAAGAAGCTCACAAATTCAAATCCAGTCACAGAGTTCTGGTAGATCTAATCATCAACTGCTTTTGCCACAACCACCTTTCCGTCGTACACATTGTCCTTTACGAAGCCGAGAGTCTGCAGTCGGTAAATGATTTGCTACAGTGAAGAAGCGGAGGAGCGATTACTCTCTCATTGGTGGAAAAGAAGTTCGGACGGTACTGGTCGCTTTCCTCCTCCTGATGAAGGGGAGAAACGTAGCCGTAGTCGTCGTTTTCTTCTCCCTAGAGAATAATCACTCCGACACGCTAATACGGATAGCAACTCGGCCTCGGATTTGTGAGTCGGCGCTGTGTCCGTGTTGTTGCTGCTGTGACTTACGGCACTGTCGCGGCGGTAAGGATAGCGATCCTGCGACTGAGCCGCTCGGTCCTGGTCGTAGAAGAGATATGTGCTGTTTCCGGTGAGGATCTTTCTCGTTCTATTTGTTTTTGCTTTTACTGTGCTCTCGTAATCCTTGTAATCGTCTTCTGTTTCTACGGGGAATAAAGGAAAATACTGAGATAGCTCACCTTCAACCCGGAAAATGGCATAGCAACCGCTGTGCCACGATCTCGAGTGTTCCTTCACAACTTTGCCAAATGTCACCGGCTGTCCGCAACCCGCGCAGTACTTTGTTAAGATCAACTACAGAATCAATAGAAGAAAGCAGGACGCTCTTTCTCGCAATCAGGGCAGATAATAGCGGATAAGGTTGTATTGATGACATTGTCACAAAAGGAGCACTTCACGGAATGCTTATCCTGCATGGGTGTGGATTGATCTAGTCTTTCCTAAGCGTTCATCGTAAAGGGTACCGTGTGAAAGAAACACTGGATTCTGATACGAATATTAAAAAATGAGGCAGCCTTTGCCACCTCCATTCTCGTTCACCATTTCCTGTGTCCACGGTTTGCAGTGGCACCGTTCCTCCTCAGGAATCTATGCTCATCACGACAACGAAAAAGAAGTCCCACTCCCTGAAGTGCAGATTCGACGTGTCTTCCACACCCAACCCATGTGGGTTTGTTGCACGATGAGCATACTGACTTATGACACATGAATGAAAACAATAGTGTAACAAACAGCCACGTTGAAAAGGAGATGAACTATGAGTCGTCTAGGAGAGTTGTTCCGGTTGCAAAGACATCGTTACTGATTGGTCGGGTTGAGAAACCATCACTGGCTGACCTGACTGCGAAGGCATCATCATGGACTGATCAGGCTGAGGGAACATTATGGGTTGTCCAGGCTGTGTTGGCATCATCATGGACTGATCAGGCTGAGAGAACATCATGGGTTGTCCTGGTTGCGAAGACATCATCATGGACTGATCAGGCGGTCCCATCATGACCATTTGCTGTCCAGACTGCGTCATCATCATCGGCTGTCCCAGTTGCGAGGGCATCATGGGCTGACTAGGCTGCATCATCATCATGGGCTGTCCAGGCTGTGCAGACATCATGGGCTGTCCAGGCTGTGCAGACATCATGGACGGGTCAGGCTGTGCCATCATTATCATGGGTTGACTTGACTGCGTCATCATCATGGACTGATCGGGCTGTGCCATCATGACGGGTTGGGCAGGCTGAGCAGGCACCATCATCGGCTGACTCGAGGGTGCCATCATCATCATGGGTTGAGTGGGTTGTGCTGGCACCATCATGGACTGATCAGGCTGTGCCACCATCATCATAGTCTGACTCGGCTGTGCCGGCACCATCATCACCGGCTGTGTGGGCTGCGCCACTACCATCGGCTGAGCAGGCTGCGCAGGCTGTGCCACCATCACCACAGGCTGTGTGGGCTGCGTCACCACCACCGCGGGCTGCGCGCCCACGCTGCTTTGCGGCACGAGCACCACACTCCCACCCACCTGCTGCGTAGCCAGCGTCAACGCGGTCTCTCCGTTGGCAGCGTAGGCCAGAACCGGCTGCGCGCCGCTGGTGCTGTAGACGGGCTGCGAGTTGATCACCACATACTGCGGCGTGCGCGGCGTTCCCGCGGGATTCCGTCTCGGCTTCTTCGCCCGCTTTCTCGGCTGCAGTTTGGGTGAGGTGGACACAGCAGGCACAGACGGCACAGCAGGCACAGACGGCAATCCCTGCAGGAACAGCACCGAGGTGGCGTCAGACACCGACACGGCAGACGCGACAGACATGGGCACGGCAGATGCGACAGACAGGGGAGCGACGGACACGGCAGAAGGCATGGCCGCAGGCGCAACGGACGGCTCGGAGGCCTCGGAGGCCTCGGGCGTGGAGTACTCCGTGAGGTAGACGCCCAGCTCCAGCGGCTTCCTCGCGGCCTTGGAGTTCTCAGCGGCCTTGGAGCTTGTGGGGGCCTTGGAGTTCTCGGGGATATTGGGGCTTGCAGTGGGCTTGGAGTTCTCAGCGGCCTTGGAGTTCTCGGGAGCGTTGGAGTTCTCAGCGGCCTTGGAGCCTGGGGCAGCCTTGGAGTTCTCAGCGGCTTTGGAGTTCTCGGGAGCGTTGGAGTTCTCAGCGGTATTGGAGCTGGCAGGGACACTGGAGTCGGCGGCCTTGGAGTTCTCGGGAGCGTTGGAGTTCGCAGCGGCTTTGAGATTCGCAGCGGCATTGGAGTCCTCAGCAATCTTGGGACTCGCAGAAGCGTTGGGACTCGCGGGAGGGGCGACCGGCTCGCTCGACGAGCTGGATGTGGTGATCGCGTCACTCTCCTTGCTGTCTAGCGAGAACCCGACAGATTCCACGCCCGGACCCATCGGACTATGCGTCACTCACATGATAAGGTCCAACTGCGACGGAGAAGGGGAAATGGCGATTGACTGATCGGGTTGGATCTCGAACCGGATGGTGTCTCCGTCTGTCTGAGCCGAGGCATCGCCATTCGTACTGCTCTCATTCTCGTTCAAACTCTGCATGTGATGAAAGGAACGAAGAGTAACGGGGCATTGGATGGAAGACTTGGAGCACTTCGGAGTCAACTTCAAACAGAAAGGCGGTTCACTGGTCGCGGTCTCCTTTAAAAACCTGCATATCACAACAAGATGCGAGAAACAACTCCTTGTCCGGAGAACTGTCCTCTGCTGGGACGTACAGATTCTCAATCGAGAACAATTTCTGCTGCTCGATCTTGTAAACGAGAGAAAAGGGAATACGGAGATAAGTCCCGGAGGGAAGTGCTTTCCGAGAAGGACTGCTCTATCCGTAAGCAACGAAAGGGACATGAACTTCCAAAAACGCGTAGTGCAAAACAATGCTCGACAGGTCTTCACTGACTGCGTAGACAATACCAACAACTATAGAATGGTCCTTCAGCTAGAAGTGACAGGATAATAGAGAGAAATACCGTGCACTTCACGGGTTCCCCTACAAGGCCACAAATGACGCTCTCTCGGCACTTAGGAGCGAGAAGCTCTTCTACGAAGTTAGTGAAATCGGCTTCGGAAACCCTTCTCCTTCTGAATCATTTCATCAACTCCACTCTTTCCAACCCCTGCATACATGAGCATTTTCGCTTCAAAATCATCGATCATTGTTGCGAGGAGTGGACAATAATACCTGTATTGTGCAATTCCAAGTCAACACCAAAATGGGGGCCTTTTCTGCCATTGGCTCCAACTCGCAGGTTTCTTCTCCAACTCAGTAGAGAGCAGTCTTACGGTACTATGTCGGCGATTCCGAAGGCAACGCGCTATGTCGCTACGGTTGTATCTACCAAGATGCAGAAGTCTTGCGTGGTGGTGGTTGAGAAGATGTGGTTTCGCTCCGCGTGCTGCTCATTGCTTAGGAAGTGGAATTCGCACATCAAGAAGAACATCGCGACGAGGAAGCGAATGATCGTTCATGATGAGAAGAACGAAGCCGTCATCGGAGACAAGGTGCTCATTGAGGCGGTTGGGCGGAAACTCAGCGCGCACAAGACATTCACCATCAAGGAGATTGTGAAGAGGGCGTCGCTGGAGAAGGAGTTTTACGAGCATCTGAACAGCCCCATCGCTTCTCAAGTGGCGAAGGAGGTGGCTAGCAAACTGTAGAGGTCGTCTTTTATTGTTGTGGACTGTTTGTTCTTCACTGTCCACGATGCACACACATGCAGAGTGACGGATACGGCTCTTCACACAATTCCATCCACTCTTATGCTTTCGAAGTCTGTGACTCTCCGATCGAGTCTTCGGTCCTTTGCAAGGTGCTTTGTACTGATTTGATCACGCATTCACGAGCAGAGCAAGCCGGGAGACAGCGTCCAGTCCTACATCCGCTTCATTGGTCCCGATGGTGTGACCCGTTATGGCCAGCCCGAAGGAGAAGTGGCGCCGAAAGTCCGTGCAGAGTGAGGGTCATGACAGAATAGTGTGAGGTTCGGATTATCGAAGGCGATGTTTTCGGCGAGTGCAAGTTGAGTGATCGTATGGACTTGGCGATGAAGATCTTGCCTCCCATTGAGCCTACCTCGATTTACGCCATTGGTCTGAACTACAAGAAGCACGCTGCTGTGGAATTTGGGAAGGAGAGTGATGAATAGGAAGCCAAGCTGCCCATTCCCGCTTATCCCGCCGTCTTCATGAAGGCGACGACTTCGGTCACGGGACCGTTCGACAACATCATCGTGCCCAAGTGCGCTGCTGCCAAGCCGGAAGTGGATTACGAGGGAGAGTTGGTGGTGATTATCGGCAAGGACTGCAAGAACGTATCGAAGGAAGAGGCGCTGTCCTACGTGCACGGCTATTGTGTCGGCAATGATGTATCTGCTCGCCGCTGGCAGGTCGTGCTTCTTTCACCTCCTGAGGAGTAGGGCAACAAGAAGAGTGGAGGCCAGTGGACGCGCAGCAAGTCCTTCGACTCATTCAGTCCGATGGGCCCTCAGATTGTTTTGAGCCCCTATCTAAGTACAGATGCATGCACACACGCTGACGAATAGATGGAGTGGTGAACAAGCTGCAACTGTCCACCTGTCTGAATGACAAGGTGATGCAGGTCGGCTTGTGCTCTCTCGCTGATGCGTAGAACTCGAACACGTCGGACATGATTTGGGGAGTGGCGGACATCGTTTCGTTCCTTTCCGAGGGAACCACGCTCAAGAAGGGCACTGCCATCTTCACCGGAACTCCCGAGGGCGTCGGGTTCGTGCGCAAGCCGTACGTATACCTGAAGGAGGACGACGTGGTGCGCGTGACCATCGAGGGTCTGGGATCCATCAACAACAAGGTGAAGTTTGAGTGGAGCGTTTGCTGAAAACACGAAACAACAGAACAGTCTACATCTAGTTGCTGCAGTCCGACTTCATACGAGTGTTGGCAGCGCAAGTGATAATCACGATCACGACCGTGATAACGAGCATGACGACCATCGTGTACAGCAGGTACTTGCTGAGCAGGCTGATGAGGAGGGTGCGGCAGTCCTTGGCCTCGGCGCTGGCACACTCCTTACCGGTCTTGTACAGATCCTTGTAACCGCAGCACTTGGCGGCGTCCTGGTAGTTGATCCAGGTCTGCTCGTCGGTGACGTTCAGAGAAGCGATAACGGCATTATCCATCGCCTCGAAGAACTTGCTGTGAGAATCGGGGTTCTAGGAATGACATCGCGCAAGCAACACTACCTTCTTCGACATGACGAAGAGAGCAATGAAGGCAATCGAGACAATGATGCAAGCCAGCGAGATAATATTCATCACGACGGCATAGAAGAACAGGAAGCATCCGCCACAAGAAGCGCAGAGTCCCAGAATGGCGAAGACGGCGACGAAGACACAAACAACCATCACCATGGTCGTGTAGCCCTTCAGCGACTCGACCACGGGAGGAACGTCCTTAGAGTTGGTAATATAGACGCAACCAGCGCCGGCAAGGATAGCCAGAACGAGGAGCAGAACGTTCATGCAGACCATGCAACCCTTTCCTTCCTTTTCCTTAGACATTATTCAAGCACTTCAAGTTAAAAAATAATGAAAAGGAATGGATATCCACGGCACTTCGGATGAAAGAAGAACTGTATTTTGTTCAGGCGTTTATCGAAGAATCGAGTTCCGCCGTGTAGCTATTCGGTACGATCGAGTTTGGAACTGACTGAGGAACGTCTTTCCGATTCCTTTTCTGTTCTCTTCATGCCATTGTGACTTTCATACACCGCCAACACTATCCGCGTTACGTAAACCACTTCTAGGAACAAACACAACAAAGGGAAGCAACTAAGCACTATCCAATTTCGTTTCAGTCACGGGCGTCATCTCGATCTCCTGGGTGTTCTGATCCCCATGTGGAATGGGAGTCTCCACCACGCCCGCCTCGACATGTTCTGCCACCAGCTTCTCAAACCTCTTGTCGCCCACAATCTTCTTCAGCTCTTCCCGGTCCTTCTCAGTTCCCTTTGTCATGATCTCCTCCTCGTTCGCCCTAAGAGGGCCGTAGATGATCTTGTCGTTGTTGGCCTTCCAGTCCACCTTCTCCGTCCGGCCGAAGAGCCACGACATGATGGCGCCGATCAGCCGCTCGCAGCTGAACACGAAGTTGGCCTTCCCCCACGCCCTCACCAGCAGCAGGTCGATCACGAAGTTCACGATCATGAACAGACCCACCACCCAGAAATTCCACAGCGACTTGGCCGACTCCAGATCGTAGGGCTCGCCGAAGAAGATGAAGAAGACCTTGCGCAGCTCCTTGCTCACCCACTCCTCGAAGATGAAGCATGTAAGGGACACACACCCCAGACGACGCAGGAAAGTCGTCGCGCGATTGTACCTGTATCGCTTGATGACCGGGTAGTCGGGGTTGTCGGAGTAGGACGAAAGCCACGTGGTGATGAACGTCTCCACGCCGAGCTCGAGGAAGCGGAGGAAGCACGGCTTGCGCTCGTTAAGCACTTCCTTGAACGGGTCGGGCGTGACGATCAGGAAGTAGACGGCGGTGGCCACGGCGATGCCGGCGACGATGCCGGTGTAGGTCCACAGCGTCTTCCACGAGGACTGATTCAACATGATCAGGGAGATGCAGCCGCCGATGATGCCGAAGGGGAAGGCCTGGGAGATCATGAACGATCCCGTTCCGATCTTGTACATGACCGTCATCAGCAGGTTGAAGTGGTACTTCAACGCCCAGTCGCCAATCCAGCAGGTGAAGATCGCGATATAGCTATAGGACATCAGCAGAATGGTGGCAAGGGTCGTCATGCCAGCCACCTGCCGCTTCCAGTTTTCCCTGAAATAGGGAAGAATGCGAAACACGTGCACGGTGAGGGGAACGAGGAAGCCACAGAAGGCAATCGAGTCCAGGGTGTGACTGAAGGTGGTGAGCTCGGTGACGGGCACTTCAATCTTCATCTTGTCGAAGACACCGAATTCCTCCCACCAGGTTTTGAGAACGAGCTCCACGGTCTTTAGGACGACGCCGAACACCAGACGGTAAAACAGGTAGGACACGACAGCCCCCCGACCGTGCTTCTCAATGTTGACGATGCTCATCGTGCACGCCATGGTTGTGATAAAAGTAAAGAACAGGCCCATCATGCAAAGCAGAGCGATAGGGGACAGGCAAACAATCACCCACTTGGGGATGCGGTTGAGATAGTCCAGCTCGACCGGATGCACCCAGTTGCAAATGCCGCCTTCAAACGTATGCGCCAAAAGCATGCCAAAAATAGCCAAACCACGGCCGTAGTCAAGCGCGTAGATACGTCTGTGAGCCATCAGATGAGAGCGATTCAGTTTCTATGCCCTCTTTCGACCAAATACTCATCACCCAACCATATCACAGGAAGAACGATAACTGAACGCGCATCCATTCGTTTTCTTGCACTCGATACTTCCTTGCGATACTCCATGAATAGCTTAGAGACAATGACAGGAACGCGGTCACCGTTTTTGAAAGGGAGCGACGATGCTGTGAACGAATCACTCCAAATCGTGTGCATAGGGTGTGGAGTGTGAAACCAATGGACTGGAGGCTGGAAACGATCAACAGCGTCAGATCCCCAAGAGTCGCTCTTCACACGCATTTTGGCCTCTATTATGCTCTAAGAATCGAATAGAATGGGATGGTATGAGGGGAAGCGACACTACAATCCAATCCAACCATGAGCTCCTACGCCGAGAAACGACGGAAGATGGCCGAAGAAGAAGAAAAGGCAAAGGAAGTGCGGTCGGTCATTGTCCAATTCCAAACGGCGAGTGTAGCCACGCTTCTTCCTGTTCACTTGCTAGGGAGAGAGCCAGGGCCCTCAGATTGATATTCCCAGCAACTCCACTCCGGAGCAGCTCGAGGGACTGCTGAACCAGCTCATCGAGTCGGAGGAGCCCGTCCCTTTTGCATTCTACATTAAAGACAACGAGATCGCCACAAACGTGGGAGAAACGCTGAGGGAGCTTGTTGCTTTTCGATGTGTCCGTGAGTCCTAGGGCGAGAGTAGCGAAACGGTCACGGTCATCCAGTACAAGCCTCTGTCCATTTATCGTGTGAATCCGGTGACGCGATGCACCGATTCGATTCCCGGTCACACGGAAGCGATTCTGCACGTCAGTTTCAGTCCGGACGGAAACGTGCTCGGCACGGGCGGTGGCGACATGACGGTTCGCTTTTGGGACGTCCATACCTGCACTCCGATCAAAACGTGCACGGGTCATCGGTGCGCTGATCTCACCTTCTCTCACGGCCTAGGAACCACGTGCTGTGCACGGCGTGGTCGCCGAATGGCAAGTTGTTCGCCAGTGGGGACAAGAGCGGCGTGATCATCATCTGGGAGGGCGTGAAGGGCACGGAGGTGTGTCGGCTGTCCGGCCACCGCCAGTGGGTGACCAGTCTGAGCTGGGAGCCATTGCATCTCAATGGCAAGTGCGAGCGCCTGGCGTCCTCCTCGCGCGACGGCACCGTGGTGGTGTGGAACGTGAACACACGTCGCAAGGAGATGACCATCTCGGGACACTCGGACTCCATCGAATGCTGCAAGTGGGGCGGCGAGAACCTGATCTATACTGCCTCGCGCGATCGCACCATCCGCGTGTGGGCGCCCGAGGGCCCCACGGGCAAGCTGGTGCGCACGCTGATCGGGCACGCGCACCGCATCAACGCGCTGTCGCTGAACAGCGACTACGTGCTGCGCACGGGCGGGTACGACTGGGAGAAGAAGACGTTCGCGAGCGACGCGGAGATGGTGGAGTGCGCGAAGAAGAAGTATGCGGAGCTACGCAAGAGCGGTCCGGAGCGGCTCTGCTCCTGCTCCGACGACTTCACGCTCTTCCTGTGGGAGCCGACGCTGAAGAAGCAGCCAGTGGCGAGACTGACGGGACATCAGCAATTGGTCAATCACATGTGCTTCTCGCCGGATGGACGGTACATCGCGTCTGCGTCGTTCGACAAGAAGGTGAAGGTGTGGGACGGCGTCACCGGAAAGTGGGAACGGAGGCGGGGGATGAGGCGTAGATTGCTGAACACGCTGAACGGCCACGTGGGCGCGGTGTACCAGGTGACGTGGTCGCCGGACTCGCGGTTCATCGCCTCGGCCTCGAAGGACTCCACGGTGAAGATCTGGAAACCGCTGGGGAAGAAGGCGCTGTACACGCTGTCGGGACACCTGGACGAGGTGTACAGTCTGGACTGGAGTCCCTACGGGCCGCGCGTGGCGTCTGGCGGCAAGGATCGTCTGGTGAAGATCTGGAGTTCATAGTCTTTTGGTGCCCTTGTTGAACAAACACGCGGTGGAACTCAAAAATTCCTGATTAGTACGCCTGAGAGGGCTCCGCCTCCTCCTTCTCCTCCTTCTCGCTCTCCTCCTCCTCCTCGCCCTCCTTCTTCTCGG
>OIWT01000800.1_pt1 | contig 42060 bp, 37 predicted proteins | sample 1587701 | NCBI WGS metagenome assembly OIWT01 (sample SAMEA3888904, study PRJEB22519) | human gut metagenome | biome: human gut; feature: human-associated habitat; material: faeces | place: Denmark | collected 2009 | reverse complement strand
CGCACCCGCATAGCGGGTGGTTTATTTGTCTCGAACGCTTTGCGTTCTCGACAGGACTTATAGCCCTACAATGTAAAGAGCCCTACGATAGATTGTCGTTGGACTCTTTAACATTAAATATGAACAGTTATTTTAAAAGATTTGCTACTTCGCTTTACTCCATGTCCTTGCTGCGTATTTGCACTGCTTGAGTGCTGTCTTCGCAACGAGTTTGCCGTTTTCGTCGTAAACTCTTACCTGCACTTTGTAGAAGTATTTCGTTCCCTTCTTGCCGCTTGTATTCGTGTAAGTTGCTGCCTTCTTCGTCACTGCGGACTTATACGATGCTGCCTTCTTCGTCGAGCGGTAGAAGCGGTACTTTACAGTAAAGCCGAGGTCTTTCAGTTCCTTGATGGAAGCTTTCACCTTTGCGTCGTTCTTGAGGACTGCTTTGATGTTCTTCTTCGCAGTCTTGCTGGAACGAGCAACGAGCTTCAGGTCCTTTGTGATGGACTTCGCTTTTGCGATGTTTGCTGCCGTGTCATTTGTTGGCTCTTCTGCTGCCTTTTCGATTGCAACAGTTATAGTTGAACCTGTCGCTGCGTCGGACATCGCTTTCAGCTCTTCCTGCGTGTAAGTCTTGTCACCAAACGGTGTTCGGATTGTCAGCTTCGCGTCGGTATCTTTTACGATGGAGTCGATGAAGCTCTTTTCGAGCGTTACATCTGCCTTCGTCGCATCGCCGACTTCTTTGCTTGGAACTACCAAAATGATTTCATTTGACTTCTTTTCCTTCGCCTGTTTCAGGATTTCTTTCTGATTGTCAGCAGAAACTTTGACATCGGCAACCTTCGTCTTAGTGCCGTCAGCGTTTGTCTTTTCGCTTACCTTGACTTCGGTTGGTGCGGTTGTCGTTTTCGTCTTGGCGTCGGTTGTGACATCGCTTACCGCTTCAATAACGCCGCCTGCCATACCGCCCGCGTCATCCCAAGCCTCAGAGCCTTCTTCTACTGTGTAGTCATCCGTGTAGTGGAATACGATTGCATCGCCGTCCTCTAAGAACTGCTCGTCAACTGCCAAAAGCGGGTGCTTGCCGTTTAAGGTGTACATCCAGCCGGAGAAGTTTCCGTTATCAAATTCTGCAAGTTCAAAATCCTCGTTATAGGTCACGGAGTAGATATACTTTCCGTACTGCGAATCTTCGGCATTGAAGCGGACTTTCGGGGAAGCTGTTTGTTTTTCAACTTCTTTGAGGAAATCCCAAACCGTTGCGTTAAGGTCTACCGTATAGGTTTTCCCTTGAATCCATGTCGTAAGGCCGCCTTTTTGCAGGGTATGGCTTGTCCCGTCCTCTCCGTGCCTTTCATCGCCTTTCAGGGTGAACTTTACATCAATCGTGCTCTTTGGATTTACTGCAGTGCCGCTCTTCTTGTTAATCTTTACCGTAAAGTCGCAGGTCATATTCTGATAGCTTGCCGTCAGGTGCACAATTGCCTGCTTGGAAGAGTCGAATCCGCTGATTTCTACATCATTAATCGTCAGCTCCTTCGTTGTGCCGTCACTGTAGGTCACAGTGAAAACGATGTCTTTTAAATCCGTCTTTGGATCAAGCGTATCGCCGACAAAGTATTCGTTCTTGTAAGTGCCGCCTGCTTCCATCCTATATGGCACTGCTTCATCGGAAAGCACCGGGCAGTTTTCACCCTGCACCCAGTTGTGCATGCTGCTTGCATTCGCGTTCAGCATCTCTACGATTGAGCCGTTTTTCATTTCTTCCTGCGTACAAGCCTTCGCAAGCTTATCCTTATCTTCGCCAAGCGGATCGTCGTCACGGTTCATGCCGCTCTTTGACACGCCGAAGAATTCTATGTTCGGTGCGTCCTCACGGTCTACCCATGCGCCGATGTCTTTGAGATTGTCCTTGGAGGAATCATAGTAGAACGTACCGTCATTTGCGCCTTCTTTGAATCCCATCGGACGAATCTTGCTCGTATCGATATGCTCTACCGCACCGATTCCCTTTACGCTCTCACTGTTTGTGATGAAGTAGTAGTTGTTTCCAATGATATTACATTGATTCAGTGAGCGCATGAAGCCTGCAACAGCGCCTTTCGAGCCGTTAATGTTATCTGCCGGCACGCACTGCAGCGGCGAGCCTGCCGGAACGGTCTTACCGTTTAAGGTCAGGGAGCCGTAGAACACATTGTTACGGATATAGCCGATGCCATTATCATAGCACTGGTCGCAGCCGCCTTCGCCGCCAAATAGACCGCCGACAGCACGTGCGCCGGTAATATTGGCATTTACATAGCAGTTTTCGATCACCGCGCAGCGCGTATTCGGCGCAGTCTGGTCGTCATAGCCGCCACCTAAGATGCCGCCGATATATTCCCCGTCTGCATAGATGTTTCCGGTAAACTGTGAGTTCTTAATGCTGCAGTCACGCATGGAAAAGGCTTTATAGCCGGCAAGACCGCCCACAAAGTTTCCGCTGCAGTAAAGGTCTGCACCGCTCCTGCAGCTTACTAAATTAAACGCGCCGCTTCCCACAATGGAGCCGAGGATGCCTTTTGCTGCCGGCTGTCCGTTTTCATCAACACCGATTTTAACGCCGGACTCGACCTCGCAGTCGATGGCACTAACACCATCGCTTCCTCCAATTAGCCCGCAGCTAAGTGTTTTGGAGCCGCTAAGCAGCGTACAGTTGATAAGACTAGCATTTTTTCCGGATTTCTCCGGTCCCACCCTCGATGCAATTCCTGCGGAGGCAATGTACGCGCCCTGCACCTTCAGGTTCTGAATCGTGCCGCTTCCGACCCTGCGGAAGAGGCATTTTGCGCCTTTTGCATAGGTGATGGTATGCCCATCTCCGTCAAAGGTTCCTTCAAACGGTGCCTGAGAGGTTCCAATCTGCTGCCAGCCTGCCTGAATAACGATGTCATCGTTTTTGAGAACAAAGTAGGTATTTTTGAAAGTTTCACCTCCGGCAGTTCTCTCTGCGATGAGTTCAAGGTTCTCGAAGGCTTCAATTTCATACGGAGCCGCTTTCGTTCCCTCACCTGCAAGGGTAAAGGAAGTGTCACGCACCCTTACACGGATTGGCTCGCTTACCAGCATGGTCGTCTCGCCTTTTGCAGTCGTTTTAAAAATCACGCAAAGATAGCTCCAAGTACCCGGCTTTGCCTTTGCCTGCTCTGCAAGGTTTACCGTCGCTTTCATACCGTCCAGACGGTAATCACTTTCCGGCACCAGCGAAAGCCCCTTTAAGCCGTTCAGGGTTCCTGCCGTATAGTACCAGTCTGCGGTAATGCGGTCGCCGCTCTCTGCAGTCGTGCCTTCCGGATATTTCAGGTTCAAAGTGAGTTCCTTCTCCGTCAGCTCTGCTGCATCGTCTACGACAATGTCCTGTGGCAGCGGCTCTGCAACCTCTAATTTTCCTTCTTCGGTTGTCGGCTTCACATAGTTACAGATAACCGTGCTCAGGCACTTTCGTCCCCACGGATCCATTGCATCGCTTCTCCAGTCTGCATTCGTGCCGCCGTAATAGATTACTGCGTTTTCACTAAAGTAAACGTTTTGAACACCCGTCTGATGCTGAATCTTCTTTACCGATTTTGGAAGAATGACGCTCTCAAGGCTGCTGCAAGGAAAGAAGGCGCCGCTTGGGATTTCGGTCACCTCTCCCTGCACCTCAATATGTTTGATGGAATGGCAGTCTGCAAACTGATTCAAATCCAAGGCGGTAACCTTCGGCGGAAGGATAATTTCCTCAATCGCCGTGCCCTTAAACGCGCGCATGCCAAGACCGGTCAGGCTCTGCGGCAAGGTAAGCTCTGTAATCTTTCCGCAGCCTTCAAAAGCGGTTTTGCCGATTTCCAAAAGGCCTTCCGGAAGCACAGGGTTTGCAAGCACTTTGCAGCCTGAAAAGGCGCTGTAGCCAATCGTCTTTAAGGAAGAAGAAAGTCCTATCTTTTTCAGCGCACTGCAGCCGGAAAAGGCCTCGCTTCCAATGCCGGTAACTGTCTGCGGCAGGGAAATTTCCGTAAGCGCGCTGCAGCCCGAAAAACACTTTGCCGGAATTTCGGTAAGCCTGATTCCTTCGCCAAAGGTCACTTTCCGAAGCTTTGTAAACCCGGAAAACATGCTCGCATTCAGCTCCTGAACCGTTGCCGGAATCGTAAGCTCCGTTATAGATGGATTTACATAATACAGGGCGGTTTTACCCTTTCTATAGATTACGCTGTAGCCTGCGCCCGAGCTGTTTTTCTCGAAAATAAAGTTTGCTTTTCCCGCTCCGATGAAGTTGACCTTCGCAAGCGTTTCTTCAGAAAACGGTGTTTCGCCCCACTCCGTCAGGGATGCCGGGATTGTCACCGTCGCAAGGGAAGTACAATCGCCATAGGCATCATAAGCATAATCGGTTGTGCGGAAGGTCTGATTTCCAAAACTCTTCACACCTTCCTGATAAATAACCTCTGTCAACGCATCGCAGCCCGCAAAGGTGCCAAGACTGACCGCTCCTACCGTTGCCTTCTTTAAAGCGGTGCATCCGCCGAATGCTGCCCTGCCAAAAGTGCTCGTTCCTTTCGGAAGCACGATTTCGGTTAAAGCCGTACATTTCGCAAATGCGGCGGAATTGATTGTCGCCTTGCAGTCCTTATGGAAAATAACATCTTTCAAGTTCCGGCAGTTATAGAAACCCTTATTGGCAATCTGCGTTAGAGTACTTGGAAAGCTTACCTTCTCCAAATTCGTGCAGTCGCCGAAATCGATATAAAGTGCAGTGATGCCTTCTTCAATCCGAATTTCTTTTACCCGGTCTGCATATTTATGCCACGGAGAAGTCCCGGACATTGTCTCGCCGCTTCCGCTGATGGTCAGAATCTGCGTATCAAGGTCTAAGAAATACTTTGCATTGCCCTGTCCATATCGTCCGCAGTCGCCGTTTGGCATCGCGCAGATAACACGGCAGGCAGGCGGAAGCAGGGCGTTTTCCGCATCGCCCTGCGCCGTTAATAGATATTCTCCTAACTCGGTAAATACAAGTTTTACCTCACCATTTTTATCCGTCACCTTTCCTGTAAGTGGGGTGAAAACACCTTCCTTCCATGTTCCGATTTGAATCCCTTCAAGCGGTATTCCGTCTCCGTCGGCTAAAGTCAGGGAAAATTCTTCTCCCGGTGCCGCCTTTATCTCGGCACTGTCAAATTTACAGTAGCCCGCAGCAGCATCTATCGAAGCATGAATTTCATCGCCTGCTCTCAGAGATGTTTTGTCTGCATCGGTTTTCACACGCTTGCCGTTTTTAAAGAACGTGAGGCTCTGCGGCTCGCTGCCCCAAAACTTCCGAATGACAAAGCCTTCGTCCGATGTCTCCGCTATGTAGTCCTCCGCTGTCAGATATGCCTTATGCGCGGCTTTCAGTGCTTCATCCAGAGTCAATTTTCCGTCCCCGTCTAAGTCTACAACGGTCACCGAAAGATGTGCCGCTGCTGTTCCGTCTTTTGCTGAAGCTAAGACACCCCCCTTACTTACTGTAAACTCTGCCTGTATCGGCACTTCAGGACCGCATTTTGCCGTCAGAGTCTTGCTGCGCTTGGTATAGCTCTCGCCGTTTATCTCAGCCGTTGCAACTACATAGTGCCGCACAGACTCTCCGTAGTTCAGAAAGCCAATGACCGACTGCCATGCTTCGCCTGTTTTATAATCTGCCAGTGATGGCCATTCCCTACCATCATTTCGGTACCACTGGTAGTTTACCGTGGTTTCCGGTGGCAAGTCTTGCAGCTTGCCGCCTTCATCATAATATTTAGTAACCCGTGCTTCAATGATATGCTGAGTGCCATCATTTGGGTAAAATTGTACGGAAGTATCATCAAAATCCGTGGTAAAGACCAGCGTTTTTGCCTCGCCGTACTCCGGTATGCTGTCCGCAAAGACCGTGCTTGGCATCATGGTAAAGGCCATGATAAATGCCAAAAGCACAGTGAGCGTTTGTTTGAAAAGATTTGTCTGTGTATTCATGTAACACCTCTTATTTGTTCCAGATTCTCATGCCATAGCTGCATTGTTTCAGCGTGCTCTTTGCAACAAGCGTCTTTCCGTCATGAACAAGCACGCGGGCTTTGTAGTAGTATCGCGTGCCCTTTACGCCCTTCGTATTTGTGAAGGTACTTACGCTCTTTGTTTTCAGAGCTTTGTAGCCGGAAGCTTTCTTCGTCGAGCGATAGAAACGGTATTTTACGGTATATCCCATCGCTTTCAGCTCCTTGAGCGCTGTCTTGTTATTCTTTACGCTTACCTGAGCTTTTACCGATTTCTTGCTTGTCTTTGTGGTTTTTACCTGAAGCTTTACGTCCTGTAAAAGTGCTTTTACGCGTGCCTGTTTCTGCGCGGAAATCTCTTTTTCTGCGTCTGCTTTTTCTACCGCCACAAATGTGCCAAGACGGTCGGTCTCAAAGCTAAGGTAGCTATCGCTGCCAATCGTCTCAATGCTGTGCGGTAAAACAGTGCAAATGCCGTTTTCGTCAATCGAAACCAGAAGAATGTCTTTTCCCTTCAGCGCATCGGAAAGCGGAAGGCTCACGCCTGCCTTTGCTCCGCCTAAGTCGGTAAGAAGCTTGTCTCCTGCTTTTGCGCTGACAGTAAACAGCTTTCCGGTTTTTCCGATTACCGGCTCTGCCGATTTTTGCGCGTCAGTAAGAGCTGCCTTTTCATTGATGCTGATGGTAATGGTATCGCCTGTCACTGCCGTAAGGGCGGTAAGTGCATCCTGTGCAAAGCGCATCTGCGTGCGGTCTGTCTTTAAAAGAAGGTCTGCCTTGCTGTCCTTTGCAATCGAAGCAAGACTATCTTTTGGAATCGCAATGTCCGTCCAGCTTGCATCGCCGGATTTTACGGTAATGGTAACAAGGTCTGATTTGTTTGCTTCTGCCTGTTTTGCAAGTTCCTTTGCGATTTCTTTCGATACATTTGCAAGAATCTTAGAAACAGCTTCTCCCTGTTCATTCTTTGCAGGCTGCGCCTTGCCGCCATCAATTGTCGTCTTGGTTACGGTTGTTACTTCGCCGGAGGCTGTTTCTTTTACAGTGATAACATCTACAGAAGATGGAATCGGCCCGATGGCGCCGCCACCGCCGCCTCCGCCGGTATTTCCGCCGCCGGTGCCACCTCCTGCGGCTTTTTCGACTGCTTCAAGTTTTGCAAGTACCGAGCTGCCAGCCCAGCCAAGAAGGGCTTTATCCTCCTCAGTCATAGCTTTGCGGATAGCTGCGACATCTGTCTTAACCTGAGCAGCATTTGCCTCTGTTACTTCCGAAGCCTTCGGAAGTGCTGAGATCTTCTCATAAAGGTTTGCGGCGTTTTTGCTTCCTTTCAGCTTTAACCCTGCCGCTACCAGTGCTTGATACTTTTCTAAAACTCCAGTAAGTTCAGGCATTTCTTCAGGTACGTTTTCAAGCAGAGCCTTGCTTTCTTCATCCAGAGCTTCATACTGTGCGATGAGACATTCAAGCCGGCTTAAATTTTCAGAAGTCAGTGCATCCGGTTCCGGCATCGCCTTTACTCCTGTAGCAAAGGCACTAAGATCGGAAATTTCTGCACCTCCTGTACGACGAGTAATGAAGTAGTAATTTCTTGCTGTCTGATTGGCATCCGTGAGGGTCAATTTATAGAAATCAAACCACGGTGACAATTCAATCTGCTTCCCACTGATAAAGGATTTCCCATCGCCATAAATTCCACCACTCATTACAGCAGTCATGCCTGTAGGAAGCGTAATATTCAAAATTGTACTCGGATCCTTCTGATTAAAGTAGTCAAAATAATAAACATAAGTATTCTCGTCAAAAACCTTTTTTCCTGCGGATTGGTTATTTGTAAATCGAATTACCGGCCTTGTCACATCGGATGCGAAGATGACCTTGACCGGATAATCCTTTTTCGTCTCGCCGTCCGCTGCCGTTACCGACATGGTGAAGGACTTGTTTGTTTCCCCATACAGCGCCTCCATATTTAAAAATGCGCTGTCAGCGACAGATTCTCCTACAACAAGACCATCTACGCCGGAGAAGCTTACTGTCGCGCCGGGAACTTTTGGCTTTGCTGCAAGCAACACTGCATGCGTATATTCGTTATTCAAAGTATCTTCCGGTACATCCGTATTAAAGCTTTCCGGAACCATAAGGGTATATCCTTCTTCGCTTTGCTCCATCTGGCATGCGGTAACGATGGAGTTTGATGGTCCAAAGCGCAGCGCCTGTACTTCCTGCAGGGAAGTATCGGTAAGGTTATCCTGCGGAACAGTCTCTGCGGCTTCTCCCTGATAGTCGATTAAATATACCACGCATGATGTGCCGACAGGTTTGCAAGTATATGAATTTTCATATGCTCTATCGTTCATGATATCCTTTTCATAGATACCGCCTACACTTACGCTTGTCGTTTTATTTAAAAAATAGTAAGGTTTTGCATTGGTATATACCTCTACCACATTCAGACCCGGCTGCAGAGTAAAGGCGGAACTGATGCCGTCTGCAGCTTCGGTCTTACCATGAAAACTTCCACTGACTTTCTGTCCATTTACCACAACCCAGCTTAGCTGTGATTCTTTCCAGCTTCCACGAGGCAAGTTTACTCCGTCAGAGATATATCCCTCAACGCCCTCATCTCGATTACAAACCTGTGCGCGCAAAACAACAGGCGTGTCCGAAGTCAGTGTTTTCGCAAAGACAGAGGTTGGTATTTCGCCTTCTGAAGAAAATTGTACCTGAAACTCAGGCAGTGCCGTGCCTTCTTCCGTCAAAAGACTAGCAGCGGAAGGAAGATATGGACGCCAGCCACTATTCAGACTGTTACTGTCTGCCACAATAGTGTAGATCCTTTCATCACTGGTTTTCAGATAGAGACAGCGTCCCAGCAGATGCCAGTATACGTAACGGTTCTCTTTCGCCATACAGGCTGCCTCCGGACTTGCCGCCTTTGTGAGGTCAATAACAAAGGTATTGGTATCGTAGTCTACCGTCAATGCGCCATCCCGTGTTAGGTCAAAATCATCGGCTGGTGAACCGCTCCATACCTTTTCAATTGTCACACCGTCCGGAATGGTGCCGCTAATCTGTCCATGGAAAGCATAGTTTGCCTCTTGCTCACCAGCGCTAGTGCCATTATCCACAGTGATTTTTACCGTATACACCTGATCACTATTTTGATTCTTTTGCAGTTTATAAGGCACTGTCATCTTCCAACTTCCCAATGAAAAGGTGACATTTGGAGCCTTTACGACAACCTTTGTTGTTGCGCTCTTCAAAATAACAGGACTCCCTCCCGTTTCTGTAACAGTAGCCTCCACGCGATAATACGTTACGCCTACCGTATCGGTTGCCGGTGTATATGTGTCTTTATTTTCTCCATCAATTACCGTCGTTACAGTTTCCGGTGTTGCACCTTGATACCATGTATACTGAATATCACTGCCCTCCGGTGCTTTAACCGCTACCTCTAATGGGTTTGCGGAATCGTTTTGGTTATATTGAACTCGCTCCGGAAGATTTGCTTCGATTTTGACCGCCTCGGCAGCCTCCACGAAGTGGAATTGATACACTTTACCCTTAGTTGCTGTGTAAGCGTTTATCATTGTTGGATTATCTTTTGAACCACTATATTCTGACATTACATATGCCGAAATACACTTTGTCGAAGCCTTGCCATCTACAATCGTTACTGTAGTGTTTGTTATGGCATTTTCTGGTTTTGAAGTGAGTTTCATAAAACTGGGCATAGAGATTTTTCCGTTTTCTTCCTCTACAAAAAAACCTTGTTTTTCAGAGGAAGTAAAAGAAACGGTTATCTCCTTCGTGCCTGCCGGAACAGTATAGGTGTATCCATATAGAAAATCTACGCTTCTTCCTTCTTTAAACTTAAGCTTTGAGAGAATGGGTGCGTCATTTTTATTTATTGGTTCCACCGACAGTGTGAACTCCGTCAATCCCGTTGTATCCGGTGTCTGAATCGTCACTGCGCCCTCTGCTGACTGCGGCGCAGGAGTTTGCGAAAGCGTCTCATCTGCGAGATTATTTTCCATGCTCTCAGCCCATGCCATGCTCGGCATATAGGTAAATACCATGATTACCGCCATGAACATGACAAGTGCTTTCTTGAAAACAATGTTTTGTGTTTTGTTCATTCTTTTTAATCCTTTCTTTTTGTATTTCGCTTCGGTGCGTTTTACGAGCTTCTGCCTCGTGCTGCCTTCTTGCGATTATCTATGTAAACACTCTATTTGTGTAGTGGTCTTTTTACTCCGCTGTGCTTGCTGCGGTCGCCTCGTCTGCGCGCCCCGCTTCTGCTGCCTGCTGCTCACGAATCTGTCTGCGGTACTCTTTATACCGCTCGCGCTTTTCTTTCCGTCTGCGCCGTCTGTCAAGATAGGACTGCGCGACTTCCTTCACGCCTGCCTTTTCGAGCATTCTGCCCCACGGACCGAAGCGTTCCTTGAGTACCGTATCGTACAGCAAATCGCAGCGTTCGGGCAGTCGATTGTTTTCTGGCACGAAATCGCGTACAAGCTGCAAAAGCTCTTCATCGCTAAGTTTGCGGTACGGTGCTGCGACTTCCCGCAATTTTTTCGCTTTCTCGCCTCCCGTCAGATTCGGGTCGTTTTTTATGCGTGCTTTGAGCTCTCTCTGGTTCATTTTATATTCCTCATTTTCTGTTTCGGTTTCGTATCAATATGTATTTCTCTTGCCCCCTGTGGGCGGCGTGCTCTCTATTTTTCGCGCCGCCCTGAAAGGATGAAAAGAATGTTTTCTACATAAAAAAACTGCCCTCTTTTAATCTTGGGGCAGCCTGCTTTCTCACTTACCGACGCTTCTCGTCGTGATGCCTTTTCTACTATCCCAGAGATTTTAACATCCGATTCTCACTCGTCTCCCGGCTTGTCGTTTTGGATTTTATCCTTACGCTCCACGGTTGCTGATACAGCGGGTCTTTCATCCCGTTCCGTTAGTGTGAATCTCCTATGCAGTTTTCTATGTTCCTGTGCGCCTGATTTTACGCACGCAAAAAGACCTCTCTTGCTTGGCTAAGTGCCAAACAAAAGAAGTCTTGGTTTTCTAGCATATTCTATTTTAGAGGTGGTCTTTGCACACGCAAAAACTACCTTTTCAGCTAAATAGGAAAGGTTGGTTGGTTGGTTGGTTGGTTGGTTGGTTGCAAGAACCATGCCAATTATTTACTTTTTTGCATCTTTTTACCATAACCACATGCATTTCCTTTCCCAAAATTTACATTCCTATCTTACCGCAATCCGGGATAATTGTAAAGCGTAATTTTTTAGAGGGTTTGGGAGGATTTTTGGGTGTGACTGTCTTTTGCTTTTCGTTTGTCGGATTTTACAAAATTTTCTTCGATATATCTCCCATTATATTCCTTACATTTTATTCCATGTTATGATATTATTAATTTACAGAATCTGTATAAATAGAGCAGGCGCGCAAGCTCGGAAATGGAGAAAAAATATGACTAAATACAAGTTCAGCAACAAGCTGATGTTTGCACTCGTTATGCAGGACGAGGAAATTTGCGCGGAATTCATTCAGCGTCTTTTTCCGGGAAAGAAGGTCAAATCCATCACTTTCCCAAACGACATCAAAATCACACCCGAAAAAACCATTGTTACAGGTGTTCTGTCAAAGTCCGTGCGGCTAGATGTTTTAAAAATTTACAGTTGCAATTAAACGACGAAACCTATACAATAATCTTAGCAATCGATTGTCCGAAGGGCAATATTCCGAAAGAACTGGAAACTTTCTTTACCTATGTGGAGCGTGAAGAAGTCGACGAAAACGACGATTTCGTTAAGCGCATCCATGAAAAGGTCGAGGAAGTCAACCGCGATACGGAGGTAACTGAGATTATGACGATAGAAGAAGAAATGAACATCCGTTGGCACTATGGCTACGATGAAGGCGAAGCTGCCGGAGTCGCAAAAGAAAAGCGCGAAATTGCGAAAAATCTTAAAGTTCTCGGTGTAGGTACTGCGGAAATTATCAAGGCAACCGGGCTTTCCGCCGAAGAGGTTGAAGAATTGTAAATATTGTTTTATTACAGCACAGGAGCGGAAAATCCGCTCCTGCCGTTTCTTTTTTATTTCTTTTTATAGCCGCAATCACAATATGGGCCGCCGGATGCTATCGTGTATTCTCTTGCGAAATTGGACGCGCCGCCTGCTTCGCTCATCACATAGTCAAGGTGGCACATCGCAGGCGTCAAATCGTAAAGCCCGAGGTCTTTCATCATTTTGCAAATGCCGCACTGCGTAAAACGTGCCTCATATCCGCTGCCGTCTTCATACTCATATAAATCCATGTTCCACGAGTACGGATTTCGGTCTCCCGCGCGCAGTTTCTCCGTCTGCCTCATGCCTTCCATGTCTGCATCCGTAAACTTACGCTTGCCGCTCTGCCTGCAGAACCACTTCATCATAGGGATCATCATCGCCCGCTCATAATATTCAGTCAGCGCCTCAACAGTCGGTCTTTCCGGCATATTCAGCACATAAGCTCCAAGCATCACGCAGCCTATGAGGTTCACTTTAAACCTGTCCTTTTTCTCGAATTCCGGAACAGGTTCTAAAATTTCACGGTATTGTTTCTTTGCCTTGCGCGAAATTTCTTTCGCAGCCTGCGGCTGTATTCCGAATATCGTTGTCAGATTTTCCTCAAAGGATTTTCTGAAGATCAGCCACATCGCCTTCGCTTTTGCATCGTATTTCATTTTGCATTGCCTCCGTTTTATGCGTTTTCATGTGTCCGTGTTAGCACAAGCTAACCACGAACCCCTAAGAAAGCCGCCTAAAATCAGCGGCTTTCTAATAGTATATCATAAATTTCGTCGTGTGTCAGCTTTTTGCAGCAGCCTGAAAAAAATTCTCGAGAATCTTTTCAGGTCGCTAAGTACTGATTTAGGTTTTTTTCTTAATATGCAGGTTTTCCGGTCTTAATCAAGCTGTCAAGATCGGTAAACGCATTTTCGATTGTTTCGCTGTGATATAATTCATACATGTCATAGACAAACTGCGTAAGATTCTTCTCATCCAGGGTTTCCAGAATTTTATCCGCTGTAGTGTCCTTATGCACCGCATAACATTCCAGCAGATAGGTAAAAAACTTAAATTCTTTCGTCAATTTCATCACCTCGCAGATACAGAGAGTTCCGGGGATCGCCTGTTGCCTCTTCGTTTTCCCACATATCAAAGATTGCCAGCGGACTAAAATACCAAAGCCGCATCTCGTTGTCGAGGAGCATTCCATGGGTTTGAGATTTCAAAAAGATTCGCAATCCATCCATAAGCGAGACTCCCCTGCTTTTGGAAATCAAAGCCGCAAGTTCCGTATCAAAGTTTTGCATAATTGACGGTCTGGTATTCTCTCTCATATTTCTTTGCCTCCGAGATATTTTAAACATTGCAGACCTTTTTGTGTCAAGCAAGCATATTGATTGGCTAATTTTTGCGGCTTCAAGAGAATCAATGCTACTTCTTCGGATATATTGCCTGCCATGTAATCTGATAAAACCGGCATTGTTGTATCATTTGCCACAGGCCCGATAACAATATCGAATTTATCGCCATTGTACAAATTCCTTCTGTTTTGCGTTACAAAAGTGAACTACCCATTGTCTAAAGCCAATGGGCTTCCTGCTTCATCGACCTCGTAACCTACTATCTCCACAGGCGTTAATTCGGACAGTCCCTGCCCTATTTATTTTTTTCTTATGCTATTTGTCTTATTCCTTCTGCCAGTATATTTTTTGCAGCATTGATATCCCTGTCATGTTCCGTTCCACATTTCGGACATATCCATCTCCTCACCGACAAATCTTTTGTGTCCGAATTCTGATACCCACAAACAGAACATATTTGGCTGCTGGCATAAAATGTATCTATTTTGATGTATTTCCTGCCATTCCATTTTGCCTTATACTCTAACTGTCTTGTCAGCTCATACCATGATACATCACTTATGGCTTTTGCCAGATGATGATTTTTTACCATGTTTTTTATCTGCAGATTTTCTGAAACTATCACTTGATTTTCGCTGATAATCTCATGTGAAACTTTATGCAGATAATCTTTTCTGGTATTTTTTATTTTCTCATGACATAATGCTATCTTTTTCTTTGTTTTATAATAGTTTTTACTTCTCTTTTCTTTATGTGACAGTTGCCTTTGCAGCTTTACAAGCTGTTTCTCATATTTCCTTATAATTTTTAGATTCTCATATATCTTCCCATCTGAAGTAATACATAAATCTTTAATTCCTAAGTCTATTCCTATACGACCAGTTGTATGTACCAGCTCCTTATGCTCAGTTTCCACAAGTATGGACACATAATATTTTCCACTGGGCATCTGCGAAACGGTCGCTGACTTAATCTGTCCGCTAAAATTTCTATGCAGTTTTGCTTTTACTTCCTTTAGTTTAGGCAGTTTTATCTTACCATTCTCATGATTTACTGTTATATTTCCATTTGTGTAATTTGTTGTATATGATTTATGGTTATCATGTTTGCTCTTGAATTTTGGGAATCCTGCATGTTCCTTAAAGAACTTTTGATATGCGGCATCCATGTTATAAATTGCGTTGGTCAGAGCAAATTTATCTGCTTTTTTTAGCCATTCATAGTTTTTCTTTAATTCTCTGTTGCAGTAATTATTACAATCTGTTTTACTGACAGACTTTTTCTCTTTCTCGTATATATCTTTCCGGTATGCCAATGTCTGGTTATAAACAAAACGACAACAGCCAAATGTTTTTGCTATCTGTATTCTTTGTTCGCTATTAGGATATATCCTGTATTTATATGCTTTCAGCATTAGCCTTCTCCACCTTCTTTCCCTTGATTTTCTATATATTTTCTCAAAATCTCTTCTGAAACATTTCCTACACTGCAGGCAAACTATCCATCCGTACAAAAAGTATGCTCTTTCCAATTGTATCATCTGATATTTGTTTTGACATCAGCAATTTCTTTCTATACTTGCATACGAAAATAATATGATACTGTAACAAATACTTGTGTCTGTTTTTGATTTCCATGTTCCCATAACGCAAGTATAGCACAAACCACCACTTTCGGCTACCTTAACCCACCGTCTAAAGCCAGTGGGATTGCGGTAGCCATATTTCAACCATTTTTGATCTGCCTCTTCAAAGCGTAAGATTGCTAAGTTTCCTGCTTGTGCTTCGTCAAAATCATAAATGGAGATTACCGCTGCCCCTTTTTTTCGACGCTTTGTTTGAAGTTTTGCCCACCTTGTTGCCTGTGATTCATCAGATGTTGTGTAAAATCCAGATCCAAAGTCCAAGGTCCGATTTGAAAGAATAAGCTGCGGCGTTTCAACTTTCATATTGCTTCCATGGTACAAGTACATACGCATACCCCCTGTTTCAACGCTTCTTTAAATTATATCGTACCATATTTCATGATTACAGGCAACATTACATTCTTTATTGCCGATAATGCAGCGTTTACAGTGCGGTCCCCTTTTTCGGCACGAAAAACGCGCTCATATCGATGCCCTCCAGCGTGAGCAGTTTGATCTTGCGGTCGATGCCTCCGGCATATCCGGTTAAGCTGCCGTTTGTGCCGACTACACGATGGCATGGAACGATAATGCTCAGCGGGTTATGCCCGACAGCACCGCCGACAGCTTGCGCTGACATCCGCGCGATACCCCTCTCTGCCGCGATTTGCGCCGCGATCTGTCCGTAGGTCATGGTCTTGCCGTAAGGGATCGTGCATAGAATGCTCCAGACACTTTTCTGAAAATCAGTTCCCGTCGGATTGAGCGGCAAGTCGAAGTCCGGCTCTTTTCCCGCAAAGTATATGTCCAGCCAGCGCTTCACATCAGCCAGCAGCGGTGCATGTTCTTCCTCGCAGGGCGCATTGCAAATCGCTGCACCCGCTTCAGGCTCCAAATCCGCCTGTCCCTGCGCGTAATATTTCTGCCCGTCAAACCAAACCCCTGTCAGACCTTTGTCATCCGCCGACAGCAGCATGCCGCCCAGCGAAGAATCGTAGTGCGTTTTGTATATCATTAAGCCGTCTCCTGTCTCGTTCTTTTTCCTACCAGATCCCCATTACGTGCTGCATCACGAGGCTGACCGCCGTAATGCCAATCCAGCAGCATCCGCCTAAAAGCAGAGGTCTGCCGCCGCTCTTTACAAGCTGAACGACATTGCTGTTCAGCCCGATTGCTGCCATCGCCATAATGATGAAAAACTTCGATAACGCCTTCAGCGGCGCGAAAACATCTGCATCCATGCCTGCCTGAATGCAGACAGTGGTAATTACCGATGCGATAACAAAATACAAAATAAACATCGGAAAAGCCCTCTTCAAGCTGAAGCCCTCTGCTTTGCCGCTGTCCTTCGCGCTCTTTTTTGCGCGAGCTACCGCCAGCATCAAGGTAATCGGAATAATCGCAAGCGTACGGGTGAGTTTTACCGTGACAGCTTTATGCAGCGTTTCGCTGCCGAGATTCCACATACTGTCCCAAGTGGATGCCGCAGCCGTTACCGATGATGTATCGTTAATTGCCGTTCCCGCAAAGATCCCGAACGCATCTCCCGCGCTCGTGTCAAATCCAATCGCGCTTCCCAGCATCGGAAAGAAAATTGCCGCAAGCACATTAAAGAAGAAAATGGCCGAGATGGACTGCGCCACCTCGTTGTCGTCTGCGCCGATGACCGGAGCGGTTGCCGCGATCGCCGAGCCCCCGCAAATCGACGAGCCGACTCCCACAAGAATCGCCGTATCCGAAGGAACGCGCAGCACCTTACGCAGCGCCCACGCCAGCAAAAGTGATATGCCGATCGTGCAAACAATGATCGGCAGCGACTGTTTTCCTGTTTCAAAGATAACGCCAAGATTCAGACCGAATCCCAGCAGTACCACCGCTGTCTGTAAAATGATTTTGGATGTCCATTTGATCCCTGCCGCCGCTTTGCCTTTGTCACTCCAAAAAAGCGCAATCAGCATACCGAATAATATGGAAAGCACCGGACCTCCTATAATCGGAAATGCCTTGCCAAGCAGCCATGCCGGAACTGCAATGCCAAAACAAACTAAAATTCCTGTATAATTTTTTCGCATAAATTCCATGTACATTACCTCATTTTTTAGTCTTTCTATTTCAGCTGAGATATTTCCTTAAATACTCCCTGACACATTCCTGCACATTTTGGGCTATGCGTATCGCCTGTTTTTTATCCATCCCAATCTGCGACGCGACGCCAAGCAGGTCCTCTGCTGCCGGATTTTTGCCGTTTCCATGGACACTGGTGGCGTGTTCTCCGCCGATTGAATGACTGTAGGTCAAATCGTATGCCGGCGATAATTTCCATCTTTTCTCTGGTTCATCATAAAGAAAGCTGAAATTCTTTGCATGGTCGTCCCGATTGTGCGCGAACACATTGAAGCACATCAGGCGGTACAGCTTCTCTATCTCTTGAAAGTCTCCTGTCAGCTTCAGGCAGGCTTTCATCAAAATATCGTAGTCCAACGTCAAATCACGATGCGAGGTCTCCAAAAGTCCGGCAGCCGAGATCACATGAATTCTCCGCTCCTTTCCGTCTTCTTTAAGGGCTCGATCGAATCGCCTTGTTCCGAAATAGCCGCTGCATATTCCGGACGGGAACAATCTGGTTTCTGCCATTTCGATCCCGCAGGCTTTGGCGCAGAGCGCATACTCGTACTCCTGCAAACCAATCGCATCATCATCTTCCTTCGACGGAAACTTAATCAGCCATGGCTGTCCGTTAACCTCTGTCAAAATTTTAGGTTTGGCACCACCGGAAGAACCTCCAAGCCGGAACAACTCATCTAAGCTGTCCGTTTGGTTTGTCGCAAGCAAGCGGCTGCATTCGCGTGCAATATCATCAAAATCGCCCATCTGCGTTTCCTCCGCAAGGTCGAATTCCGGCACATATTGCAGTGCGCCCATGCCCAAGCTTCCGACGATCGCAAGCCGATCCAGACTTTCCGTTTCGATGGGATTGATATTGTGCTTCAGCAACAGTCGATCTACCAGGAGTCTGCCCCATCCGTCCGGCAGGCTGTCCTCAAAAACGCCAAAAATGCCGTCGAAAGGCAAAATCTGTGGCACGAAAACTTTCTTTCCCAAAGGCAGCGAAAACGGGCTGATAGAAAATCCGTCTGCGATCCATTCTTCACTATACTGAAAAGCAGCGAGATGTTTCCGGTATAATGCCATTGTTCCGACGGTTCGTCCCTCATAAAGAACCTGTAACTGTTTAATCTTGTCCATGTATGATCTCCTCTATGGATAAAAACGGAGCATCCTCAAAAAGATGGATCAGCGCATCGTCCATGTCGAGCGCGATCGCGAGCTTGATCAAGGCGTGCAGGGAAATTTCGCCGCTGGTTTCAAAACGTTTCACGGAACCCAAACTGACGCCTGACTTTTCGCTCAAGGCTTTTTGTGAAATCTTTCTGCGCTTGCGGACGGCACGCACGTTTTGCGCGATCTGCATTTGTATTTCTTTTGGTGTTTGTCTGTCTAATACTATCATAGCTAATATTTTATCCTATTTTGCGTAAAATATCAAGTTTTTGCTCATATTTTATCTCAGAAAATTTTTCATAAACTTATTCCGGCGATGCTCCCTCATCTATCTTCACTTATGTGCTACACTTTTCGCAGTAAATACTGCAACAAAAAAAGATGCCCAGCTGTGCCGGCATCTTAATTACACTTATAAATTGCAGACTGCATAAAGCGGCAGATTGATCATCCAGTCCTGTTCCTTATATTTTAAGGCAGATAAACGTACCGCCATGTTCGGATGAAACTTTTCACAGTACGCCTTTAAGCTCTGTGACCGGAGGTTTCCTTCTGCTTTCACCTCAATCGGAACAATATTTCTTTCTTTTTGAATCAGGAAATCTTGCTCGAAAGTTCCTTTGTCCGTTCCGTAATAATACGGTGTATACGGCGTATCGGAAATCATCTGCTGCAATACATACTGCTCCGTCAAAGCACCTTTGAACTCAACAAAAATATCGTTTCCCTCCAGAATTGCCTCTGCAGGCAGTTCGCTCAATGCCCCCAAAAGCCCTACATCCATCATAAACAGCTTATACGCATTCATGCTTTGATAGGCTTTCAGCGGCATATGCGGCTCGTTGACACGATTTACTTTGTAAATCAGTCCGCAGTCTAAAAGCCACTGAATCGCAACCTCAAACTCACTGCTGCGCGCGCCTTTTTTTATTTGCCCGAAAAAGAACTTTTTATTTTCCTTTGCAAGCTGCATCGGAATTGCATCCCACACCATGCGAATCCTCGGCAGGTTTCTTGCATCGACATGTTTCCCAAAATCACCTTCGTATTGCCGCAAAATATCGCTTTGGAGCATGCGGACTTCTTGATAGTCTTTATGCAGGCGAAAAGCATCAACGACAGCAGGCAGTCCACCTGTATAATAATAATTTTTCAGCCAAAATATATACTTATCCGCAAAATTATCAATCAAATCATAGTCTTTTGTCAGCAGCGCATCCGACAAGCCCGTTTCGCCCATCGCGCATAGAAACTCTCTGAAATTCAACGGATAAAGATCCAGTAAATCCACTTTTCCAACCGGGTAGGAAACGCCCTCATGAATGGCAACCCCAAGCAGGGAGCCGGCGCAAATGACATGATATTGCGGAGCCTCTTCACAAAAATACTTCAGCGATTCCAAGGCTTTCGGTGCATTCTGAATTTCATCCAAAATAATCAATGTGTCCTCCGGTGTAATTGTCACCCCGGATTCAATGTTCAGGTTCATCAAAATTCGCTCAATATCAAAATCCGTTTGAAAGACTTCATTCATTCGCTGATTATTATAGAAAGAAATGTATGCTGTTTTTTCATAGTACTTTTTTCCAAATTCCTTCATCAGCCATGTTTTTCCCACCTGTCTGGCACCCATAATGATTAACGGCTTTCGGGCCTCTTTTTCTTTCCACATCAAAAGTTTTTCTATCGCAAATCGGAACATTCCATTACCGTCCTTTTTCTTCTTCAATTTCGCTTCTTCTGTCGCATCTATAGTATACCACATTTTTTCCGGTCTATTCAAGGTCGGTTTTTACATTTTTTCTGGTCTGATTTTAAACAAACATTACATTTTTTCTGGTCTAAAGTCACTCCGCGCATCTTCCCTGTGCCAGTTTCAAAAACTTCTTGTCGGACTGGATTGCGTGTGTCACAAATTTTCCATCCCGGAACAGCGCATAGGTCGTCACCGGAGCAGGAAGATTCTGCGCCGTATCTCTGTCTGTAATATGAACCGTTTTCAGCGGAATGCCATGCTCTGCCGCGACTTCTGCCACGCGCGGCACCCAGTAATAAGTAAACGGGCACTGATCCGTATAATAGATCACAAAACCGGTCTCACTTGTCTGCGGCCGCTTCGCGCAGTCCTTAAATTTCGGCGGCTGCGCGTCCGGTGCAAACGGCAGATACAAAAGCGTAATCCCGCATTCCGATGTGTCTGCTGTCAAAAATCCTTTATACGTAAGATACTTCGGGTCGGACAGGAACTCCCGCTTTTTCCCTTCCGCAGAAAGAATGCAAAGTCCTTTTTTACCCTGCGCTTTTGCATCACGCAAACATTCGTCGAGCAAGTCGTTGGAATACCCGTGCCCTTTCATGCTGCCCGCAATCCACAGGCAGTTTATGTAAAGGTAGCCTGCCGCCTCTATCGGTACCCACGCATATTCTGCCGGAATATATTCGATAAAGCACTTGCCTCTTTCTTCACTTCGATAAAAGACAAGCCCCTCTTCAAACCGCTGCTTGAGCCATTCTTTTTTCGCAGCACTCTGCTTGTTTGACATCGCGCAGCAGATGTGCTCTTTGTCGATATTGTCCTTCGTGATTCTAATGTAATTCATGAAAAATCTCTTTCCTTACATCCTCTGAATTACTGCGCCCAGCCAGCGCAAAAACTTCCTTTTCTCCCAGCTTTCCCGCAAGCAACGCACCCTTATGTCCCTCTACCGTTGACACCGGAAAGTTTGGAATGTCACGATACGGTAATTCTTCCGTCTCTGTAAAATCCGCCGTCAGGTTTCCAAGCCCGGAGCCAAGTACCACAGCGATTTTCGGTCTTTTTGTGATGCGCGCCTGAATATATTCCGCGCTCTGCTGCGCTTTTTCATAAAGATTTTCCATGCTGTAAACTCCTCTCAAATTAAGTATCTCTCCGCTTCCTGCAATCTCTTCTTTTGCGTTTCCCTTTGAAGCTCCTCCTAAACATCTCCTGTCGCAACATCCATCAGGATTTTATCAAATATTTTATACCTCTTCCGTTTCCAAGCTTCGTAACATATCCTTTTTCTTCTAGTGCCACTAACAGCTTCAGGGTTTTGTTCTTTCCGAATCCGACAGCCTTTGCGATTTGAGAACTTGATTTGCCAAGGCGATTCATGCTATTGTATATCATCGCTTCGTCTTCTGATAATTCTTCTCCCCCTGAGACAACCGGCAAAACTACCTTAATTGCGTGCGTGGAAAACTCATGTCTAGGCTTTGCTCTGCTTTCGGCATATGCCATATTCATTCTCTGAACTCCTGTTCCAAAGCTTTCGATAATATTTAATCGGAAGAAAACCGAAGCAACAATCGGATTCCGCAGCACGGAAACCTGACCATTCAGATATTCTTCTTGCGTAATTCCTTTTGGTAATCCTCCCGGGGAAAAAACTTCAAGACGATCCTTGAACATCGCTATACGGATATGTGAATTTACGTCCCAAGTTCTGTGTACAAGTGCATTTGCAATCGCTTCTCTAAACGCTTTTTCCGGAATGAGTTCTACGGTTTTTCGAAGAGCTCCCTCGATTTTATCATATTGATAATATTTACGGTACAGTGCCACGGCCTCATCATACTGCTTTAAAACGGATTTGTGTTCGAAAATTTCTCGATCCAAAATGATATCTATGCTGTCACCAAAACGAGCACAGTCAATTCCGTAAAAACTATTTTCATCTGCCAATAATGCTCCCGCATTCTTGTATTTTCCATCGACCCCAAGCAAATCCAGTGTCCTAAGAATGTCCGAATTGATTGCACTGACACCGAGCTGTTCTTTCAGCTTTTGTTCAAGAATTGAAAAATGAAATTCATTGCCTTTAGCGGTTAATTCGTCATAAGAACGATTTTCACCTTCTAAAAATTCTAAAGATTGATTTTCCTTCATGCTGCAGGCCTCCCGTATCATTTCGATCTGTATATATTATACCAAAACAAACGCAAAAGTAAACGCATTTTTTTGCGTTTGCTTTTGCGTTTGTGTAGTCTCGGTCGTGAATAATATTGTAAATACTTTCCTCATTTTTAAGACTCCGTAAGCTCAAATGTTTCCCTTCTCGCATTCACCAGTTCCGCTAATTCTGCCTGTTTCATGCCGGCACTTTCACGGTATTCCTTTATTTTCGTTACGAGCACGGCCTTAAACCCCCTTTGCATCCATCCGGCAGAAAAGAATTGTTCTGATAATGGACATCAGCAGAAGCACGCCCATCAGCATATATCCAATCACTTCTGCGGAGATTGCATTTGCCATTATCCCAATGTTTCACGGACAAAATGTGCCTGTATCCGGCTTTCGGTAACCAAAACAGACTCCTGATGAAAGAACGCACACAGATCTTTTGCAATATCATTTATATCGTCTTTAAATCGTTCAGCCGATATAGATTTTTGATTCGATCATGCTTGCTGCTCTTGGTTTCCGTGCATCTGCACATTTTTATATTCGTACTTCAAGGATAGAATTGATTATCTGTCGGAAACCATAGTCGAGGAACTCCTCTTCAGTCATGCCGTTTTGCATGCAGATGAATTCCCCTTTTGTCTCGGCAAGCGCAAGAAGCGAATCAAGGCTCGCTGAAAGTACATAGACAGTCAGCAAAGGATTGACGTCTTTCCGCACCTCACCGCTTTTCTGCCCACGCAAAATAAGTGCTTCAAGAATCTCGTTTATCTCCGTCCCAAGACAAAGTATATTTTTCACGGTATCTGAAGCTGCAGTTTGCTCAATCTTCACTGCGCCGGAACGCTTTAAGGTCTCAAGTGAGTACGGATATTCCTTTCGGTAACGCTTCTTCGCCGTGCACACCGCACGATAGGCGCAGGCAAACTCAATATTATCATTTGCAGCACTTTCAATATCTTTCTTTAGTGACCTCAGCCCCTTTTCAATGATGTGATGCAGAATATCTTCCTTGCTCTCATAATATGCATAGAGCGTGCGCCGACTATATTCGGACGCTTTTGAAATATCATCTATCGTTGTCTGTGCGTAGCCCTTTTCTGAAAAAAGCTTTTCTGCAGCTGTCAGAATCCGCGCTCTATGCAGCGCAGCGACAGCCTCTTTTCTTGTCATTTGTCCCATGGCAAACCCCTATTCTAAAAAGTATATCGTGAGTATACCATTCAATTTTACCCTTGTCAATAAAAGAACGATAATCGATGCTTGATGTGGCCGTAACATTTGCATTCGCCATATTATTTAATCCTGAAATTGCAATTATGCCATCTGGTGTAACTTCCATATTTATAATATGTTGCCTAGTATCCGTGCTTAATACTTCATCATAATACTCTTCATATTCGTTGAAAAGTTCGCCAAAGAATAGTGTTTGTCCCCTTTTTTCTTCGGATTTTGCATGCAGATTTCTTTCACTTCCATGTTGTTTTCAAAGACGGCCTTGCCGTCACGGCCAACGGTTGCCAGATACTGTACCGGATTTGCAAAGTAACCGTTAGGTGATTCCAACGGTTACAGGTTTAAACTTTCTTAATAATTCTCCGGCTTCACCTGAAAATATGCCTGCATATGTCCGCAGACCGGACAGATTTGCGGCGCATTCGTGCCCTCGTATTCGTGTCCGCAGTTGCGGCACTGCCATTTGACCTCTTCCGGCTTTTGGAAGACTTCCTGATTCTGAATGTTGTTCAGAAGTGCTTTGTAGCGTTCTTCATGCGTCTTTTCGATTGCGCCTACCATTCGGAACTTTGCAGCAATTTCCGTAAAGCCTTCATCTTCGGCTTCCTTTGCGAAATCGTCATACATGATGCTCCACTCATAATTTTCCCCGGCAATACCCGCCAAAAGATTCGCTTTCGTATCTCCGATACCGCCCAAAAGTTTAAACCAGATTTCGGCGTGCTCTTTCTCGTTATCGGCGGTTTCCGTAAACAATGCGGAAATCTGCTCATAGCCCTCGCTTTTTGCAGCAGCCGCATAATAGGTATATTTGCTGCGCGCCTGCGTCTCCCCGGCAAACGCTGCCATCAGATTTGTCTCCGTTTTTGAACCCTTTAGTTCCATAACCTGCACCTCTTTTCATACAAACTCTCTTTGTAGTTTTTTCATTTGCATGAAAATTATGCATCGGAAAGAAGCACAAAGTTTGAATCATAATCTTGCAAAACCCTCTTGTTACTGATATACTTTGATAACAAAGAAAACTAAGGGGGATTTTATCTTGAGAAAATCAATTCGTTTTTTAGACTCAAATATGCTTAGGGCACTTGCCTGCCTTCTGATGCTTTGCGACCACATGTGGGCGACCATCGTGCCCGGCAACGAGTGGATGACATGGGTAGGCAGACTTGCTTTCCCAATCTTCGCGTTTCAAATTGCCGAAGGCTTCTTACATACTTCGAATTTCCGCAAATACGCAGTAAGGCTTCTGATTTTCGGTCTGGTTTCGGAAGTTCCGTTTGACCTTGTATACGGCAGCACGATGCTTTACCCGTTCCACCAAAATGTAATGTTTACACTTCTGCTCGGACTTCTGGCTGTCAAGGCACTGGATAACGCCAAAGAAAAACACACCGTCAAGGCATGGCTTGTCGGAGCACTTCTTGCTGCGCTGTGCTGCCTCGTAGCTGCGGTAACCTTCACGGATTATGGCGCGCTTGGCGTTGCAACGGTTATCATGTTTTATCTGTGCCGCGAGTTTCGCTTCGCGTGGGCGGCTCAGCTCGGTTTTATGATTCTTTTTAACTTTATACTGTTCACCGGAGAGTACATTCCGCTCACCGTCCTCGGTCACACCTTTGAGCTTCAGACGCAGGGCTTTGCTGTGTTTGCGCTGATTCCAATTTGGCTTTACAACGGCAGGAAGGGTGTTTCGAGCAAGGCACTTCAGTACGGATTTTACGCATTCTATCCGGTGCATCTGCTTGTGCTTTATCTGCTGTTTACTTATGCTCACTAAGCAAAATGCTTAAAATGGTATCTTCATTGGCAATTGCGTATTGGCTGAGCTTATAGGAACGAATCCTTTCTTTGACAATAATCGGAGTCACGAATCCGTTAGCGGCAAGCTTTACAGAGCGGTTAATAACAGTTTTGTTCGTGATTCCGTTTATTTTGCTCACCTCAATCGGCGTGTACTCATACAAATGCCTTTGCAATAAGAACAGAAGCATTTCTTTTTCTTTCGAGTTTAAATGCGAAAGGCTTTCATATAAGCTGCCCTCTGCCGATTCTTTGGAAATCTCGCGTACCTTTGTCGAATATAGTTCCACCATGCGCAAAAAATAATTCACCCAAATCTCCGGATGTGGCGGGTTTTCCCGACCGGAATAATAAAGCGGCGGCAATCCCATTTGAAGGGAATTATAGTATTCCTCCGGATCATATGCGAAATACTCCTCAAGCGATCCGATGCCGTTGAATCCATATCCGTTTAAGTCCAGAATATATCCGGACAAAAGCCTTGCACATCTGCCGTTTCCGTCCTCAAAAGGATGTATCGTAACAAGCTGATAATGCACGATTGCGGCTGCAATCAGCGGATGATCATCTGTTGTGTTCACATATTGCACCAGCTCATTCAACAAATTCGGTACATCTGTATATTCTGGTGGAATGTACTCTGCCACTCCGCTTTCTGCATCGTATACCGCAAACAAAACACCGGGCGGCATAGCCCCTCGCAGTCCGATTTTTTCTTTCGATGCACCCTTCTCCACTAATTCCTGCACTCTTAAAATCAAATCAATTGAGAACGGCTCCTTTTCTCTGCATTTTCTCTCCAAATACTCCATTGCCATGAAGTAGTTTCGGATTTCCTGCTCCGGTCTTAGGAAATGTCTGTGCTCGTCCTTTTCAATTGCCTCGTCTGCCTGCTTTTCCGTCAAAGGATTTCCTTCAATCCTGTTTGATGCATATGAGCTTTTTTTCTTGGAATTTTTTCGCAGCCTGCTTGCAGTTGCTTGCGGCAGTTTCGCTTCGTTAATTGAAAAGCGATTTTCGTCAATTGCTGAAATTCTGTTTAGTATTTCATTTGAAAGTGAAACTTTAATCATTTTGCCTCCACCTCTTCTTATCCTATATTTATATTTTACAAAACAAATTTAAAAAATTCCACTATTTTTTCACTATTATTTCACTATTTTGCTTAATAATCTCGATATTCGAGAAATGCGATAACATTACTGAGGGAGGTGTAGGAAAATGCCGCGCGAAAAATTTAAAATGCTTACGTATATGTACTTATGGTTTTCTGGATTTTTGTAGTAGCTACATGTGCCTTGTCAATTGCAGCCGATGTCCGCTGGCATGAAAAAGTGCTCCAGGCGGCGGAGCAGGGACTCCTTTTACCGCTGAAGCGCTCAGGAATTCGGTTTATAATTTTGGCTATTCTACTGGTTTTGCTCGTGCTGTCCCTCTTCCTGTAGGGCGGCGCGATTTTCTTTTTTCTGGCGAATTGCTGTAACGATGCTGTAGAGAAGCACTCCTGTCCAGATAAAGCCAAACAGGATATATTCGTTTTTCCCCATCGTCTCACCCATAAGATAACTGCAGACGATACCGAGAGTCGGCGATAAATACTGTAAAAATCCCATGATCGTCATCGGCAGTCGCTTTACGCAGCTTGCGTAAATCAAAATCGGAAGAACCGTCACGATTCCGGCACCAATCAGGAAAAATTGAATTCCAAGGTCGACAGATGCCATTCCGTTTTCACCCATGCGAAAAATTGCAATGTAAATAATCGCAACAGGTGCTGCAAGAATCATCATTACGCTGGTACAAAGAGGAGAATCCTCCTTAACACCTTTCATGAATGCCGCATATGCCGCAAAACAAAACATAAGAATAATTGTAATCAGCGGTGAATTTCCGAATCCATCACCTGCAAAGAGTACGCCCGCAACGATTATTGCCGTCGCCACTCCCATCTGCCATGTCATTTTTTCCTTAAAAAATATAACGCCGAAATAGCAAACCGCAAGCGGTGCTATGTAATACGCCATGCTGGTAGCGAGGATATGTCCGTTCATTACCGCCCACATATATACTCCCCAGTCGAGGAAGTTAAAGATTGCTCCCGGCACAATGTGCTTCAGCATCAAATCTTTTTTCTTGAATGTTGCAATAATTTCTTTCCCTCGTCCTTGCACAAGAACAATGCTCGTTACGAAAACTCCGGCCCAAAGAATTCGGGACATCAGAAGAAACATCGCATCGGTGTCCGGCTTGATTGCGTAATAGAGCGGCTGAAATCCCCATACAACATAACATATTATCGTAAGTAAGTAGTCTTTCTGTTTTGTGTCCATCGTGTTCATCTTATTCATCCCGTTACTTTCATTCTGTCGTCATGCAGTGTTTATTATTTCCAAAGCTTGTCAGGGTATTCCCCTTTGTCCTTCATAGACTGCAGGGCGGAAACCACGCTCTCTTTATCTTCCTTATATGTTATTCCATACCAGCGGTCTCTTGACTTCAGTACTTTTACCTCCGCTTTTCCCTCGCGCAGGAGTCTGTCAACCACACCTGGGAGAAAGTACTCGCCTTTGAGCGGATTTTCCGCAAGGATTTTGTCGAGAGCCGCAGGGAAGCCCGCCTCCATTTCCTTCATCATCGAAGGTGTGAAGCCCCAGAAGTTCATGGATACCGTCGTGCCTTTCGGCAGGTTCTTCCATGTCTTTCCGTCATCTTCTGTATAAACAATCTCTCCGTCTTTCCACTGAATCTTGGTGCGCTCGGTTATTTCCGTGAGAAAGCCTTGCTCGGAAGTTTTACACACGCCTCTTGAAACAAAGCCGTTCTCTGTTAAAGTATTTTCAATATCGTATCCTACCATGCAGTAAGAGTATTTTTCTCCGTCGCATGCGCCTTCAAGAAAATCGTAAATCGTCTGAAATGCACCGGGACCATAGTAATCGTCCGCGTTGATAACCGCAATCGGGCCGTCTGCCAGATGTCTTGCGGCCATAACGGCATGTGCGGTGCCCCACGGTTTCTCACGACCTTCGGGAACGCTGTATCCATCCGGCAGGTCATTAAGCTGCTGAAATGCATAATCAACTTTCATGTATTTTGCCGCACCGTTGTCAATCAGCTTTCGGAAGTCTTCTTCGTTTTCGCGTTTAATCACAAAAATGGCCTTCTTGAATCCCGCCATAAATGCATCATAAAGAGAAAAATCCAGGATTATCTCCCCTTTATCGCTTATCGGTTCTATTTGCTTCAGCCCTCCAAAGCGGCTGCCCATACCGGCTGCCATTATAACCAAAATCGCTTCTTTTTTCATATGCTCCCTCCTGCTTTAGATCCAGCTTATATCGTCTAAGTCTATATCCAATCCGTTCATCTTGCACAGTGTGTTTACGACTGCAAAGATAATTACCGCACCCAGGTTTGCCGTCGTGTTATCCTGGTCGAAACGAGGTGAAATTTCGCAGATGTCGAATCCTCTTATTTTGCGCGTCCTGAGGATATGTTTGATTACAGGGAGTACGATTTCCGGGTCAAGTCCGAGCGATTGCGTTGCGCTTACGCCCGGTGCGAATGCGGATGAAAAAACATCGGTGCATATCGTCATATATGCGTTTTCGCAGTCTCCCATAAACATATCCACTTTTTCAAGGATCCCTGCAAACCCCGCCGTTTGAAATTCTTTTGCTAATATATATTCCACGCCGAGTGCTTTTGCTACCTTGAAGAGCTGCACCGTATTGCTGTGCTGCTGGATTCCGAGCGGCAGATAGTGATATTCTTCACCGTCCTCCTTGCAGATATCAGCAATCTGGCGAAACATCGAACCCGATGAGCTTCCGTTTTTATACGGCCTCAAATCAAAATGTGCATCAAAGTTCACAATTCCCATATTGGCCTTGCGTTCGGGCTGCGTGATACTGCCGCCGCGAAGGTTCTGGTACTCACCCAGAAAATGGCCAAAGGTGGTTTCATGCCCTCCTCCGAGCACAATCGGAAAGAGCTTTAACTTAAGAAGCTTTTCGACGGCATGCCCGAGTGCACGCTGTCCGTCTTCCATTGATATATCGTCGCAGAGAATATTGCCCGCATCAAAAAGTTTTACCTCCTGCGAAAACGAGCAAGGCAGATTTGACATCTGTCCCCTTATAAAATCGGGGGCAAGTGCCGTGCCTACCCTTCCTTTATTTCTCTTTACACCCTGCTCACTGCAAAATCCGATAAACGCAAAGCCAAGCTTTCCGTCAAATGGTTTCAGTTCTTCTTCGTTTTCACTTAAATCCAAAGGGCGTACCCACTGATGCCAGCGGAATGCGTCATAGTCTGTGTCGCTGTCCTCTCTGCCTTTCCAGCATTCCATGGCGCTTATATAATACTTTTTATTATTTTCTTCCATATCGCTTTTCCTTTCCTTTCTTCTTATGATACAATAATACTATCATAAAATCAAGGAAGGAGCATACAGAACTATGTTAAAGACCATGCACGATGCGGAAAAAGATGCAATTTGTGCCGTTGCCGATTTGATGGCCGCCGCAGCAAAAACGGCTCCGAAAGGAAGTGGCAAAGATACGATTATTACTGCAATCGTATCCGGAGAGGAAAAGGACAAACTCAGAGACAAACTTGCGGAACTCGGCAAAGAGTATAACGAGGCATTCATGATGCGTGATGCAGGAAATATTGATAACAGCACATGTGTCGTTCTTATTGGATGTTACAATACATATTTTGGGTTAAACAACTGCAGTATGTGCGGATTTAAAAACTGCGGGGAAAACAAGAAGCACGGCTGCCCTTGTATTTTCAACGTAACAGACCTGGGAATCGCGGTCGGTTCGGCGGTTTCCGTTGCTGCAGATCATCGTATTGATAACCGCGTGATGTACTCTGCGGGAAGAGCTGCCGTAAAACTCGGTCTGCTCGGTGATAACGTTAATTTATGCTATGCGATTCCGCTCAGCACGACAAACAAAAGCATTTACTTCGACCGCGGGCCGGGAGCGGTGCTGCGATAAAAAAGAACTTCAGCTCTAGGGCTGAAGTTCTTTTTTTACATATATCTTTTCTAAAATCAAAATCGCAATAATAAGGATTCCTCCTCCGAGGCACCAGCCCGCAAGTACATCCGTCGGCCAATGCACACCGACATAAATACGGCTCGGTCCGATGACAGCCGCAAGGATTCCGCAGATCCAGCTCAAAACTGTTTTGAGTTTTTCATTCTTGCAATGCTTTTGAATCAAATAAAGCATCAGCCCGTAAAAGACGATGGATGTTACCGAATGTCCGCTTGGGAAGGAGTACCCGCCCTGTGTCACAAGGTGCAGGGAAGCATCCGGCCTTGCCCGCAGAACAAAGTGTTTCAGTGGTTTGTAAATCGCAACGCCGCCCAGGCAAGCCAACGAAACCGGAAGCCCATAAGTCTTTCGATTCGGCAGTATCAGAAGCACGATACAAAAGGCTATAATCGTCACCGTATCGGACAGGTGGGTAATCGAACTGATAATCACATCCTGCACAGGTCCGCGCAGGCTGAAGAAAAAGTTCTGAACCGCCTTGTCGAGCGGAAGCGGAAGCGTCTCATAAACCGCCGCGACTTCATATGTAATGTATCCTGCAGCGGCAAGCAAAATCACCGCTGCGGCAATCATAATCGTTTTTGCGTTTTTCTTCTTTTCCATCCGTATTACTCCTCAAACATTTTCGTGGACAAATATCTCTCGCCCGTATCCGGAAGCAGTGCAACGACATTCCTGCCATGATTTTCGGGTCTTTTTCCCACCTTTACGGCTGCGCATACCGCTGCACCGGCACTGATCCCGACAAGGACGCCTTCTTCTCTTGCCATCTTCCGTCCCATTTCATATGCCTCTTCGTTCTCCACGGTCACGATTTCGTCAAATACATTTCTATCCAAATTTTCCGGGATGAAGTTTGCACCGATTCCCTGAAGATCATGCGGGCCCGCATGTCCCTGACTGATCAGTGGAGAGCCTGTCGGTTCAACGCCTATGATTCTTATATCCGGGTTCTGCTCTTTCAGATATCTGCCGACTCCGCTCAGCGTTCCTCCCGTTCCGATTCCTGCAACGAAAACATCAACCTTACCGTCGAGTGCATTGTAAATTTCAGGCCCCGTGGTCTCATAGTGTATTTCCGGGTTTGCCGGGTTGTAAAACTGTCCGGCAATTATGCTCCCCGGTATTTCCTTATGCAGTTCCTCCGCCTTTTCGACAGCCCCCTGCATACCTTTTGCGCCCTCTGTCAAAACTAACTCTGCACCGTATGCTTTCAGGAGATTTCTTCTTTCCACACTCATGGTTTCGGGCATCGTCAAAATCACCTTGTATCCCAGAGCATCCGCGGCCATTGCCAGACCAATTCCCGTATTTCCGCTGGTCGGCTCGATAATCGCTGCCCCCGGCATCAAGAGGCCCTTTTGCTCTGCATCGCGAATCATTGCCAAACCGACTCTGTCCTTTGCGCTCCCCGCTGGATTCATCATCTCCATTTTACCGAAGAGATGAAACGACAGGTTTTCTTTCGCAATGATTCTGTTTAATTTCAATATGGGAGTATTTCCCACCATTTCCGTAACACTGTTGTAAACCTTCATGCTTGGTCTCCTTTTCTTATTTCGTCTTACATATTGAATATTATACACTTTTTATGTAGAAAAAAACAACAGGAATGTGCTATAATATCTTGTAAGTTTACAAAACGGAGGTGTTCTTTTGAAACTATTTAATAATATATATGGAATTCTTACCGTTATAGGCGGAATGAACAAACTAAAAGAAAACCGCATTGCGATTGAAAATGCGAAAGCATCGGGCGATGTAAAAAAGGAGCAGGAAGAAATTCTTAAGGCCTGCCAGATTTGGTCTTCTCATATTGTCGATGAATTCAAGGTTGACTTTACCGTCATTCATCCGGAAAATCTTCCACAATCAGGACCTGTGGTCTTTATTTCAAACCATCAATCCTATGCGGACATACTGAGCTTTTTATATAATGTAAAGAATCATCAGGTTGCATTCATCGCAAAAGATGGCTTGTCTAAAATCCCAATTTTTGGGAAATGGGTTACCCGAATCCGCGGGATTTATATTCATCGGGGTGATGCCAGGGCCTCTCTCAAGACAATCAACGAGGGTGTTGAATATTTAAAACAGGGATTTTCCCTTGTAATCTTTCCTGAAGGAACAAGAAGTCGTTCCTCTGCCATGGCAGAATTCAAGCACGGCAGTTTTAAACTTGCAACCAAGGCTAGAGTTCCGATTGTTCCTGTTACTTTAAACGGCGGATACCACACTTACGAAGAGACGGGCAAGGTAACAAAAGGATGCCATATCGACTTCATGGTTCACAAACCGATTGAAACCAAAGACATGTCTCGTTCTGAGCTTGCAGAGCTTCCGGCTGTTGTTGAACAAATTGTCCGAGACGGGTTGGCTGTTCTAATTGATAAGGACGAAAAAAAAGGCGATTCGTAACGAACCGCCTTTTGCTTGTGCTTTTATTGATTGTTTCACATGAAACAATCCTTTTATCTCAGTGATTTCAACATGTCTATGAGTCGTTCGAGCTCTTCTTTGCTGAAAAATTCTATTTCGATTTTTCCTTTAGAACCTTTCTGGTTAATATTGATTTTCGTGCCTAAAACCTCTTTTAGTTCCTCTTCGACCCTGCTTACATTTGGATTCTTTATGCGTTTTGCAGGTTTCCTTTTCGGTTTTCCGATTTCGTCAACAAGCCGCTCCGTTTCTCTTACGGATAGACCTTCTTTCACAATCTGCTCGCAGATTCTCTTTCTGACCTCATCATCTTCAACGGTAATAACTGTTCTTCCGTGGGCTGCAGAAATTTTTCCTTCTGAAATAAGTTCCAGAACATATTCGGGAAGTTTCAAAAGTCTTAACGAGTTCGTGATATACGGTCTGCTCTTTCCTACACTTTTAGATACTTGTTCCTGGGTCATTCCGTAAGTAACGATCATCTGGTTCAGACCTTCCGCTTCTTCAATCGGGTTCAGGTCTTCGCGCTGCATGTTTTCTATAATTGCAAGCAGCATATTCTGCTCATCGTCAAGTTCTCTGATCAAACACGGAACTTCGGACAGCCCTGCTTTAATCGCAGCCCTCCAACGCCTTTCTCCGGCAACAATCTCGTATCCCTTGTCTTTCTTTCTCAGAACGATGGGTTGTATCACACCATGTTCCAGGATGGAGTTCGCCAGTTCCTGAATCTTTTCTTCATCAAAAGTTTTTCTTGGCTGGTTCGCATTCGGCATGATGTCAAACGTTTTTATATATCTGACTCTGTCAGTGGAATCTTCATGCTCTCCGCTTTGTTCTTTTGCTGCTCCGACATTCTCAATCGGTGCAGCATCTGCTATGAGTGCTTCCAGTCCTCTCCCGAGTCCTCCTTTTTTCGCTGCCGCCATTAGTCTTCCTCCAGCTCTAAAAATTCATCCGCAAAGTCTCCGTATGCTTCCGCTCCCTTTGACTTCGGATCATACTCGGTTATCGGCATCCCGTAGCTCGGTGCTTCTGCCAGTCTTACATTTCTCGGAATAACTGTGGAATAAACCTTGTTCCCGAAATATCTTTTAACTTCCTGCACTACCTGGAGCGACAGATTCGTTCTGCCGTCAAACATGCTTAAGATTACTCCCTGGATTTCAAGCTTTGGATTCAGGCTCTTCTTCACAAGTTCAATTGTGCTTACAAGCTGGCTGACACCTTCAAGTGCATAAAATTCGCATTGAATCGGAACGAGCACGCTGTCAACTGCAGCAAGTGAATTAATCGTAAGAAGACCCAGTGACGGTGGGCAGTCAATAAAAACATAGTCATAGCCACCTTTTATTTTATCCAGCCCCTCTTTTAAGGCATTTTCACGACCATCGACGCTCACAAGTTCGACTTCTGCCCCGGCAAGATCTACACTGGCAGGTATCAAATCCAAATTGTTAACACTTGTCTTTATGATTGCTTTTCTGGGATCATAATCTTTATCAACAAGAATATTGTAAATGGTATCTTTGAGATTTCTCTTCCTCACACCGATTCCGCTGGTTGTATTTCCCTGTGGGTCTATATCAAGAATCAAAACTTTTTTTCCCCTGATTGCCAAGCAAGCGGCAAGGTTAATATTTGTTGTTGTTTTTCCTACGCCACCTTTTTGATTAAATATTGCTATTGCTTTTCCCAAAATAATTCCTCCTTGCGTTGTCAAAGTTTCTCACACTAATCCTAACGGTATTATACACTACTATACAAATTTTTACCACATCAAATAATAAAAAAATTGGATGTTTCACGTGAAACATCCGTTATTTTTAGGAATAAGAATCTTTACTTCCATGAATTCACCTTGGTCGTTCTCAATAAACCTCGCATTTTTTTCAACATTTTTAACTTGGTTAAATGCCTTTCTGATGGTGTTTAAGTATATTTTGTAACTTATGTAATTAATTTTGTTTTTCTTTCTGTATGACTTCTCTTTGCCTTCGAGAAAATCTTCGATAAGTTTTTCGGTTTGTTTTACATTCAAATTGTTGTCTACGACTCTTTTCAATATTTTTCTTCTATCATCCTCATCACCGAGCTTCAGAAGGGCTCTTGCATGCCTCTCCGTAAGTTTGTTTGTCATAAGCATTTGCTGCAGTTCTTCCGGAAGTGCCAATATACGTATTTTGTTGGAAATGGTTGATTGCTGTTTGCTCACCCTCTTTGCTATCTCACCTTGCGTAAGATTGAAATCCTCCATAAGTTTCTTGTATGCCCTGGCTTCCTCAAGAAAATTCAAGTCTTCTCTTTGCACGTTTTCAACAAGTGCAATGAGGGCTGCCTCCGGCTCCTCAAGGTCTTTTATAATAACCGGCACACGGTGAAGGCCCGCAAGTTTTGAGGCCCGCAGCCTCCGCTCACCTGCAATCAGTATGAATTTTTTTCCTTCTGTCCTTTTCACAAGTAGTGGTTGAAGGACACCATATTCTCGAATAGAATTGGTCAATTCTTCCAGTTCGTTGTCGGTAAACACCTTTCGCGGCTGCTCAGGATTGGGAACGATGAATTCCACAGGAATCTGTACAACTTTCATTTTTTTCCTCCTTTGTATTTAACACACTTTCTATAGGGAAATAATAACATTTCCGATGCCTTTCGTGTAAACATTTTATAAACAAAAAACCCTTATCATCTTCACAATAAGGGTTCTTTCGTCGGAGTTCCCGCTTTTCTCGGAAATTTCGACGCCGTATTTTTCACTTTTTTAATTACTATGATTTTGTGCGAAATATCATATGCGTTTAGGTTTGCATCTCGAATTTCAAGAATTTCGCCACCCAGAGTTTTGACTGCACGTGCCGCAGCCGCAGCTTCTTCTGCCGCTTCCGGGCCTTTATATGCCATCAGAAATCCTCCGACTTTAATAAAAGGCAGACAGTATTCGGCCAAAACTGCCATGTTGGCAACCGCCCTGGAAACGCAGAGGTCATATTTTTCTCTGTGCTGCTTGTTGCGAGCAAGTTCCTCTGCCCTCGCATGTACAGTAGCAACATTGGAGATTTCAGCGTTTTCACATAGTTCGTCAATAATTTTAAGCCTTTTCTTCAAGGAATCCATCAGCACAAAATCTTTTTCCGGCGATAAAATTGCAAGCGGAATGCCCGGAAATCCGGCCCCGGTTCCCACATCTATAATCTTCCTCGCATTCGCATATTCAGCATACCCGCAGCAGACAAGCGAGTCAATAAAATGCTTTACGATAAATTCATCTCTGTCGGTGATCCGGGTTAGATTCACTTTCTCATTCCAGTCCAGTATGCCCGACATGTAATCTTCGAATTGCTTTATTTGCTTTTCGCTGCAGGAAAAACCTAAATCTGAAATTGCTTCTTTTAATCTAATCACTGCTTGCTTCTCCTCTTTTTTTCAAGGTAGACCATAATAACATTAATATCCGCAGGCGATACCCCCGATATTCTGGAAGCCTGTCCGAGCGACGCCGGACGAATCTGACTGAGCTTCTGCATTGCCTCAATTCGAAGACCCTCAATACCCGCATAGTCTAAATTTTCATCAAGCCTGCGGCTTTCGAGCTTCTTATATCTTTCCACCTGCTGAAGCTGCTTCTGAATATAGCCTTCATATTTGAGCTGCACTTCAAGCTGCGTCATTTCGTGGTAAGAGAGCTGCGGTCTGTCCGCTCCGTCAATCTCCGTAAGATTTTCGTAAGTAATCTGCGGGCGTTTCAGAAGTTCGGCTAAGGAAACCCGTCCCGAAATCGGAGCACTTTCGTGTTTTTCCAGAAAATCATTAATTTCTTCCGGTGAAACTGTCTTTTCACGCAGGCGATTCATTTCCTGTTGTACAATTTCTTTCGTCTTTAAAAATCTGTCATATCTTTCCTTAGTAGCCAGTCCAATACTGTATGATTTTTCCGTAAGGCGCAGATCTGCATTGTCTTGCCTCAGAAGCAGCCTATATTCCGCTCTGCTGGTCATAATTCTGTAAGGCTCATTGGTGCCTTTGGTCACTAAATCGTCGATGAGAACGCCAATATAAGCCTCGTCTCTTCCGAGGACAAACGGATTTTTTCCGGAAATTTTGAGTGCAGCATTGATTCCGGCCATCAAACCCTGTGCTGCGGCTTCCTCATATCCGGAGCTGCCGTTAAACTGTCCCGCACAAAAAAGATTTTCAATCCCTCTGTATTCCAAATTTAATTTTAAATTCTGCGGGTCGATGCAGTCGTATTCGATTGCATAAGCAGGTCTGACGATTCGGATATTCTCAAGCCCCGGTATCGTCTTATAAAAAGCGTACTGCACATCTTCCGGAAGGCTCGAGGACATTCCCTGAATATACATTTCGTCCGTATCAAGTCCTTCAGGTTCGATGAAAGTCTGATGTCTTTCCTTATCCGCAAAGCGATTAACCTTATCCTCAATCGACGGGCAGTATCTTGGACCAATTCCTTCAATCTGTCCGCCAAAAAGCGCCGAACGATGAAAATTCTCCCGAATCACGCGGTGCGTTTCTTCATTTGTATAGGTCAGCCAACACAGTGCTTTATTCTCACCGATTTCATCGTTCATAAAGGAAAACGGGACAATCTTCTCATCGCCATACTGCGGTATCATTTTTTCATAGTTCAAACTGCTTCCCAGACATCTTGCAGGGGTTCCTGTTTTGAATCTGCGAAGCTTCATGCCATGTTTCTTGAGATTGTCTGCAAGTTCGTTTGCCGGAGCAAGTCCGTTCGGTCCGCTCGAAAATGCGCTGTCACCGATAAATATTTTTCCGCTGAGGAAAGTACCTGTCGCAAGAACGACAGCCTTCGCCGTATAGTAAGTATGCGTCTTGGTTTCAACTCCGCATACCTTTCCCTCTTCAACTATTAAGTCGGTAACTTCCCCTTGCTTCATATCAAGGTTCGGCTCTTTCTCAATTGTTTTTTTCATCTCAAGATGGTATTTATTTTTATCCGCCTGTGCACGCAACGAATGAACTGCGGGTCCTTTTGCGGTGTTCAGCATTTTACTTTGGATGAAAGTTTTGTCAATATTGATTCCCATTTCACCGCCGAGTGCATCAATTTCTCTTACCAGGTGTCCTTTGCCGGTTCCTCCGATGGAAGGATTGCACGGCATCATTGCCACTGCTTCGAGGTTGATGGAAAACATCAGCGTTTTCATTCCCATTCTCGCCGAAGCAAGCGCGGCTTCACATCCGGCATGTCCTGCACCGACAACGATAACATCGTATTCACCCATTAAATTTCTTTCCATAATCTATCGTCTTTCTTTTATTTTCCTAAACAAAATCTTGCAAAAACTTCATTTATAATATCTTCTTCCACTGCTTCACCGATGATTGCGCCGAGGCACTCATATGCCCTGCTTGCATCAATCTCAAGAAGTTCCAGCGGCTGACAGGCTTTTGCCATTTCAATCGCATCGGCAAGAGAGCTATCCGCTTCTTCAAGCAGATTTTTATGCCGTACATTGGTAACCATCATGCTGTCAGATTGTTTGACCTCGCCTCCGTATACCAGATTCTCCACGACATTCTCGAGTTCCTCAATACCTTCTCCGTTTGCAACAGAGGCTTCAATAATGTAGGCCTTTGGCAAAAGTTTTTCTATTTCTGTCTCGTCAAAGGCTTTCGGCAAATCGGTTTTATTTAAAATAACAATTGCTTTTTTCTCCCCTATATGACTTAAAATCGAAAAGTCTTCTTCGTCAAGCACCCTGCTTCGATCCGCCATAAAGATAATCAAATCCGCATTGTTAAAAGCTTCTTTGCTCTTTTCAATTCCTATTTTTTCTATTATGTCTTCCGTCTGCCTGATTCCGGCAGTATCCGTCAGTTTTACCGGAATACCGCGAATCGTGAGCATTTCTTCGATCGTATCTCTGGTCGTTCCCGGAACGGAAGTTACGATTGCTCTCGTTTCCTTAAGCAAAGCGTTCATCAATGACGATTTTCCGACATTGGGCTTTCCTATAATTGAAATCTTTAAACCCTCGCTCATAATTCGTCCGGTATTCGATGTTTGCAGCATTTTCTCAACTTTCGCACGAACGGAAGTTAAATCCGAAACCAGATTTTCAAAAGTCAGCTGTTCAATATCCTCATCAGGATAATCAATATTTACGGTTATATTGACAAGGCTATTCATAAGTTCCGCACGGATCTTGCGAATTTCTTTTGAGAAATTTCCCTCAAGCTGGTTCAGCGCAACATCAAAAGATTTGTCCGACTTGGCACGAATTAAATCAATCACGGCTTCCGCCTGTGACAAGTCAAGCCTTCCATTTAAAAAAGCGCGTTTTGTGAATTCTCCCGATTCTGCAATGCGAGCACCGTTTTTTAAAACAAGTGATAAAATTTTGCGAAGGGAAACCATGCTGCCGTGGCACTGAATTTCCACAACATCTTCCGCTGTATAAGAATAGGGGGCTTTAAAATAAACCGTCATCACTTCATCTATGAGCTCTCCGCTGAAATTATTGCGTACAAAACCATAGTGCATCATCCGAGGCACTAAATCTTTTTCACTGTTTTTTTTCAAAAAAATCTTTTCGAGAATTTCTTTTGATTTTTCTCCGCTGATTCGAACGACTCCGATTCCTCCCTCGCCGGGTGCGGTCGCAATCGCAGCAATTGTATCTTCCATATTCTTTTGCTTTCCGCCGGCACATTTTTCTATTGCCTGCCTTTTAAACTAAAAAGTAAGCCCGTTTAAAAAACGGGCTACAAAACTACTTCAATTCAATTATAACCCTTCTGTATGGATCTTGACCTTCACTTCTGGTTGTAACCCGAGGATGGTTTTGAAGAGTTGCATGAATAACCTTTCTTTCGTAAGGATTCATAGGCTCAAGTCTGACACTCTTTTTGGTTCTTGTAACCTTGTTTGCCAGTCTGACTGCAAGCAATTCAAGAGTTTTCTCTCTCTTTGCTCTGTAATTTTCCGCATCTACAACGACTCTTGTATATGCATTCTGTTCTTTATTAACGACAAGGCTTGTCAGATACTGAATCGCATCCAAAGTCTGTCCCCTCTTACCGATGATCGTTCCGGAATCTTTTCCCTGAATATCAACATAGAGAACATCTTTACCTTCCTTCGCCGTTATATCAAGTTCCAGTCCCATTTCCTTGGTAACTTCTTCAAGGAATCTAAGTGCTGCATGGTCTTCACACGGAGTGAGATTTTCCTCAGATTCCTTGGAAATCACAGGTTTAACACTTTCGATATCGAACTTAGGGGCTGTTCTTTCTTTTTTATTTCTTGATGCTTCCTTTTTCGGAGCTTTTTCTCTTTCCGGTTTTGCCTTTTCGGCTCTTGCTTCCTGCTTCACAGGTGCAGCCGGTTTTTCCTGCTTCTTTTCTTCTTTTGCAGGAGCCTTTTTCTTTTCGACTCTCACTTTTGCGAGTTTTGAGCCGATACCGAAAAATCCACGAGAAGATTCTTCCAAAACAGTAACATCAACTTCATCTCTGGTAAGATTCAGATCCAAAAGCGCCAGTCTAACGGCCTCTTCTACATCTGTTCCATACTTTTCAGAAAAATCCATATTTATTTTTTCCTCCAATGTTTTATGCTTTTGCTCTTCTCTTTCTGTTTTTCGCTTCTCTGGCTTCTCTTTCTTCTCTCTGTTTCTTTCTCCACGAATTAAATCTCATATTATAGAAGATTTGGATTACCTGGCTGCCGAACCAGTAAACAGCAAGACCTGCAGGATAGCTTCTTGCCATCCAAAGAATCATGATAGGGAAAAAGTACTTCATGATTTTGGTCATAAATGCCGTCTGCTGAGCAGCACCGCCTGTATTCATTGTGGACTGAGACATTGAGAAAGAAATAAATGTAGCAACAGCTGCAGCGATCGGAAGAATCCACTTATCCGGCTGTGCTAAGTCCTTAATCCATAAAAAGCTTTCGTGTGTAGCGAAAATCATGTCACTCGATGTTATGTACTGCATCGGGTTTCTCAATAAAGCGAAAAGACCCATGATAACAACCATCTGTACGATCATAGGAAGGCATCCGCCGTACATGCTTGCACCTTCACTCTTGTAAAGCTCATTGAGTTTTTCGTTCATAAGAGCTTTATCTTTCGCATACTTTTGCTGAATTTCCTGTATTTTCGGCTGGAATTCAGACATTCTCATAGTAGATTTCGTCTGCTTGGCATATACAGGATAGAGACACAGCTTTACTACGACAGTTAAAATTACAATCGCAATTCCGTAATCGCCTATCACATCATACAGCCATGTAAGCAAAAAACTTAATGGTTTTGCTATTAGTCCCATCAATTTCCTCCATTATTTTAAAGGGTCATATCCTCCCTCATGCCAAGGGTGACACTTTAAAATTCTCTTAATACCTAAATAACTACCTTTAAATACTCCGTATTTTTCAAGCGCCTGTATGAAATATGTGGAGCAGGTAGGATAAAACCGGCATGTAGACGGAAATAAAGGTGAAATAAATCTCTGATAAAATCTGATCATCAGAATCATTATCTTTTTAAAAAAATTACCTATAAATTTCATTTATCTTTCAGTACTCCGGTTTTCTTAAAAGCGGACTTGAGAGATTTTTCAACATCCGCACATTTTCTGCCTGAAATAGTGTTCCTTGCTATAATTATGAAATCATATCCTTGAGGAAGTTCTCCGAAAAATGTCCGATACGCTTCCTTCATCAGGCGTCTGGCACGATTTCTTTTCACACTGTTTCCGACTTTCTTGCTTGCTAAAAACCCTGTTCGATTGTAAGGCAAATGATTCGGTCTGAAGAACAGAACCACATACCGTTCACCTACTGATTTTCCTCTGTTATATATGGAGGAAAAATCACTTTTTTTTCTTAAAACATTTTTTTTCAGCATTTTACTAAACCATTCGGCTTTTTTGAGATTATGCAGTTAATTTCTTTCTGCCTCTAGCTCTTCTTCTTTTTAAAACGTTTCTGCCGTTCTTTGTTGACATTCTCTTTCTGAAACCATGTTCTTTCATTCTTTGTCTTTTCTTTGGTTGATATGTCTGTTTCATTACTAGACTCCTTTCTGAATTTTATTTCGTGCGAATCTAAATTCCAATACGCACATATGCCTAAATATTATACTTTATTCATATTGCAATGTCAATCAAATGTTAAATTTATATTTTTAATTGTGGGTTGTAATATTAAATGCGAAAGGAAACGAATTCCCCCGAACGGGAATTAC